>MDTB01242702.1_pt1 | contig 13589 bp, 15 predicted proteins | sample 811161 | NCBI WGS metagenome assembly MDTB01 (sample SAMN05326650, study PRJNA326480) | marine metagenome | isolation source: seawater | place: Mediterranean Sea | collected 2009
CTTAACAACTGTGGCCACGCGATCCAGCCCACCTACCCGACCGTATTCTTTGGCGAGAGAAACAAAATCTTCGTGGGAGAGCGCATATGCAGAGCGGCTGCCCTGCTCTATTCCGTAAGCTTTCCGAAAATCTGCACCTGTAATGTGTGGTACATGCCCCTTGTTGATCCCAACCCCAATATTTATTTCTGGCTCTCGAAAATAGATTGGCTTCAATTGGGCATGAATATCAGTCAGGTGAATGAGTGATACATTCCCAAAAGTTTGAAACTCTAAAATCTTGTCCTGTGTTATGCTCTGTTGCGCAGCTAGATGCCCCCAGTTTCCAAAACTAGGCGCACCATAAATGGCCGTAGTGGCCATAGCCATTTGTAGAAAGTCACGACGTGCTATCATTAGTTAGTCACATGCATATTTTTGAATATTTCCTTTAAAAAGAAAGCCGGCCTATAGCCGGCTTACATGAAGGGGTATATTAATTACGTACAGATGGCGTTTCGACTGATAAGCCATTAGCACGAGAAGCTAGATAGAGCTCCAGCGCCTTAAACTCATCGCTACCTTCCTTATACGGCGTAGCACGAATATTTTTCATACAACCTTTGAATCGTGCATGGATAGAATTTAACTTGGCATTTTTCAAACGGTAGGTCGGAAATCCGTTAATTTGACCTTGAGACAGATGGTCTGCCCGTATCATATTACCATAATTCTCTTCATGACAATTTGCGCAAGACATATCAAGCTGCCCAACCCGGGTATAGTATAATTTCTTGCCAGCATCCCAATATGCGGCAGCATCACCATCTATTTTAACATTAATCGGCATACCGCGAGATTGCAGCCCAATTAAAGCCGTAACAGCTGTCATAGAGGTAGAAGACCACTTCCAGGGCTCTGCACCCATACGTTCCGTCCTACATCCATTTACGAGCTCTTCCATACTCACAACCGCTCCGTCACGCACAAGCGGCATTGAGGCCCGGAGCCCCGCAAACTTCTGCATTTCTGTGTGACAGCTGGCGCAAGCTTTACCAGAAGATCCATCTATTTTATTAAACAAATCGATGCCTTGATCAACGAACACAAAGGCTGGGTTGTCAAAATCATCCATTTGAAGATCTTGGGTTTCGTCTCTACGAAATGTCCATCCAGAACGCAAAACATCAACGTCCTCCATATGAGAAGGTGGATCTGCGCGTACTGGTATAATTTTCCCATCAATTGAGAGTTCCGAATCCTCGCCTGCTAGGCATAGTGAACCCGAAAAAACAACGAACGCCGCTGTAACTATTTTTTTTATTTTCACAATTCGCTCCCTGTTCGATCTGGCTTATGCCATTGCGATACTTTTAGCTTTCTCATAGACTGAACCGTCATCGTCATACCAGGTAAATTTGAATTCACCTTCTTCAGGAACCACGGCTTCAAACTGGAAATAAGGATTTGTGGAAATTGCAGGCTCCATTTGCACATCGATAACGTTTTGGCCGTTAAAGTCGCAAGTAAAACGGTTTATAATCGACCTAGGAATTTTATTGCCGTCCTTATCCTTGCGCTGCCCAGATTCCATTTTGTGGCTTATTAAAGTCTTTATAATAATTGTATCACCAGCAGCAGCCGATTTTGGCACCTTTACACGGGGCTTAACCCCTTTTGCCATAGTAAGTCTCCTCGTTTATCCGCCACAACCACCGATTGTCACTTTGACAGTCGCTTTTGTAGATTTAAAAGATCCGTCTTCCATTTTAGCTATAGCCAAAACGTCCTGCGTTTTGATCAACCTTATTCGCGTTGACCCACTGCGCGAGCCACTAAGAGGCCCAAAATTGAAGGTTGCCACTGAAGGCACTGGGTTAGCCGATGCCAAAAGCATTATGCTAGCCGCGCCTGGCGCTGTAACATTTATCGGCACGGTATTGCCATTTTCAGCGATCTCAGGAGCGTCAAGCTCTATTCCGCCTGACATTACATCGGCCCCACCAGTGAACGCTGCTACATGCTCATCGACAATTGAAGCATTAGCTGGCGTAAGAGATGCGCCGGCGAATAATACGCCGAAGCTCGCAGTTGCAACAAATTCTCGTCTAGACAAATACATTAAGGTTATCCCTCTTATTCCTGATTAAGTGTCAAAAGATAGGCTAGAACGTCCTCAACTTGCTGAGCGCTAAGGATAGTTTTTCCCTGGAATTTTTTAAGGTTCCGTTCAAATCCACTCTCACGATAGAATGCTGGCATAATCGTACCCTCAAACATCATTTTTGAATTGACCAGCATCCCACGCAACTCATGTTCTTCCCACCGCAGAGCGACCCCATCCAGTAATGGCCCGACTTCACCGTGAAATGTTTGCTCCAACATCTCTGAATTTGCATGACATGCTAAACAATTACCCAGTTTTCTATTCATAAAAACTTTACGGCCATTGGAAGGATCGCCGGATACGCCAGTGAGGCTTACAAGAACCGCTCCATCAACAAACTCGACATCATCCGGTGCTACTTCGCCTGCCAGAGTCAACGAGCTGATTAGGAAAAATACTGCTATGCAGCATGAAGCTTTTAATAATACCTTCATAACTCGACCTTATATTTTTTTTCTAATCTAAAGAAAAACATTTTAATCGCAACCTTAAATTCTATTAGTTGAGTTTATTGATCACTTGAAGCTGCTTTTCTCTTTTTGTATTGTTCGGCATGATATCTCTGAAAGCTTGCACTTGAGTCTTCGTACATTTTTTCATTTACCCAAACGAGCAAATCCTTAGTAGTTCCCTTTGAAAAAAATCCGGGCATAGAAGCCACAGAAATCAAATTTGCAGATTTCTTATCGATTAGCTTTTCTGGGAAAAACAACATTGTAGGTGTGAAAAGCACACCCCATTTGGACATCATTTCATGCTCTTCGAGTATTTCGCCATCGAAATCTTTGACTTCAATATTACCAAAAAGATTTATTTGAACGACAAAAAAATTTTCCATCAGATATGAATTCACAACTGGATCCGAGAAAACCTTCTGATGCATTTTTTTGCAATACATACAGTTTTGTTGTTCGATAATCACCGCAAGACGTTTACCTTCTTGATTCGCTTCTTCGAGATCCTCGCTCAGATCTTTAAACGTATCACGCATCCATGCTGCTTTATGAAGACCATCATCACCCATCTCTGTAGCGTTTAAGCCTGATGCAAAAATCAAAATAAATAATAAATACAGCATTCGTTTCATTCTATTCTCCTATCCAAAGTTCCAAAAATTTGGCGCGAGATTGAGCATCCAGCCGGCGATCTCATCTACTGAATTAGTTGCAATCAAAAATGCAAACCCAATAAGTAATCCGCCTGTAGTTTTCTCGACCATACCAAGGTGTTTTCGAAAACCAGCAACCCATTTCAAAAACGGGCCAATAAAAGCAGCCGCCAAAATAAATGGGGCGGTCATTCCAGCGCCGTAAATGGCCAAAAGTAGAATTCCTTGTACCACGGAGTCACTTCCGGCTGCCATAAATAAGATTGCAGCTAGAATGGGTCCCACACAAGGCGTCCAACCAAAAGCGAAAGCTAATCCTAAAAGAAAAGCCATCCCATATGTGACATTATCAGTTCTAGCCAGATTCAGGGTAAACTGACGGTTGAGTGCGCTGATTTTGAAAATTCCTAAAAAATGCAGGCCCATTAGCAAAATTAATCCCGCTGCAATCCACCTTAATAAGCCAAACCAGTCTCGTAAGGCACTGCCAAAGGCGGTCGCAGTTGCCCCCATCCCAACAAAAACAACAATCATACCAAATGAAAATAACAACGCACTGGTCAATGCTCTTCGCCGAATTTTTGGAATGATATCGCCATCAGACTGTAAATCAGACATGGCGATGCCTGCCATATAGCTCAGGTAAAACGGAACTATTGGCAAGACGCATGGTGACACGAATGACAAAAGGCCCGCAAACAGCGCGCCTAAAAGCGTTACGTCAAACATCCCTATAACCTTGCCAAAAATACATATTCAGTTTATGAAATATGTAGTGTTGTAGTCAATGGAAAAGTTATATGCTTAAAGGGTTTATTACTCTGTGGGCGAGTTTGCTACCGATCTCTGCTTTTTCGGCTGAACTGTTGATGGTACATGAAGAAGCTTGTTTTTGGTGCGAAGCATGGGAAGACGAAATCGGTCCAATTTATTCAAAAACAGCTGAGGGAAAATTTGCCCCACTTTCAAAAATTGATCTGGTAGACAGCAAAAATGACAATAGGATAGCCAACCGTATAATCTTTACACCGACCTTCATTCTAATCGAAAAAGACCAGGAAATTGCTCGTATTGAAGGATATCCTGGAGAAGATTTTTTTTGGGCCTTATTAGAGGAGGCTCTCAACAATAACACAGAATACACGGCACCAGAAAATTGAAAAAACTACTTTTGGCCTCCACTTCGTTTAATTCGCTAGCTTTCGAAGAAAATGATGCGCTTGCGGAATTTAAAACGGTAAAACTAGAATTTCGCAATACAATGCTTCATGCTGCCCTACAAAAACGCCAAAAAGAAAGAACACAAATCGATCTAATGGTCATAAAACGCTTTACTGTAATACAAGGTTTTAAAAATATAAAAGCCAAAGCCTATATTGCCGTATCCTCCAAGCAGTATAGTGGCGAATTAATTAAAGTTATCCGATTGGGAACTGACATCGTAGTTTTACGTCATCTTTTGCAGGTTATGCTTCTTCAAGCAGGCCTAACATTATTTAATAAACACGAAAGTCTCTTAACAGGCATAGGAACACCGGACATTCCTGAAAGCTTGGATAAACAATGTCCACCTGAACGCATTTGTGAAATACAAAGTGACATTGCGATATAAGGACAGATCTTGGTAATTCCAGTAATATCCGAAGACATAAGTCAAAAAGAACTTGATGACATGATGGAAAGTGCTCTCACAGCATCGCGTTTCCTCAAAGCGATCAGTCATGAGGGTCGCCTTATGACACTGTGCTATCTAGCGTCTGGTGAAAAATCCGTAACGGATATAGAAAACTTTTTATCGTCCCGTCAGGCCGCAGTATCGCAGCAACTTGCTAGGCTGAGGTCCGACAGTTTGGTGGAAGCTCGCCGAGATGGAAAAACAATCTATTACAGATTGGCAGATAAACGCGCTACTCGTATATTGGATGTGGTTTATGACATATTTTGCAATAATAAACACAATTGAAACGACAGATTTAAAAAGGCCGTAGGATTATAGCGTTGCTTAATTTTTTGCCTGAAACAGTGATTGTAACTTTATTAGGTGCAGTAGGAGGTATCGTCCTTGGCCTTGCTGCAAGATTAAGCCGTTTTTGCACCCTAGGCGCTATCGAAGATGCGCTCTATGCCCAGGATTTCAAACTTATTCGTATGTGGGTAATTGCAATCGGGTGTGCAATTTTAGTAGTCGGCCTAGCAACACTTCCAGGATGGGTTATTATTGAAAGCAGCTTATATAGAACAATGCCTTTTTCTCCCATACTCACTATAATCGGTGGGCTTTTGTTTGGCGTTGGCATGGCTTTTTCCGGAAACTGTGGTTTTGGAGCATTATCACGACTTGGGGGTGGTGACCTTAAATCATTTGTCATTGTTTTGGTCATGGGCATTACTGCTTATACGGTCTCTTCGGGATTATTTTCACCGCTGACAATTTGGCTTAGAGGGGTATTGATTATTTCCGAAACGACACCAAACCTTTTAGATATTGTAAGTAAGTATATAAAAATTTCTTACGCAAGTCTAAGCTCCCTAATAGGTATTGCTCTTATTTGGATTGCCTTATGGGATCATAAATTCCGACGCAGCGGTAACCATGTATATTGGGGGATTATGGTGGGACTTGCAATTTCAAGCGGCTGGGTCGGAACGCACTTGATCGCACAATATGGGTTTGAGGATCTGAGGCCGGTCTCGCATAGCTTTACAGCGCCAATAGGAACAGTAATTCTGTATACTATGACGTCACTTGGTGGAGGCTTCAATTTTGCAATTGGCTCGGTACTGGGTGTGTGGGGCGGAGCCCTAATCGGAAGCTTGATAAGGGGTCATTTTCGGTTAGAAGGTTGCGAAGACCCTAGAGAGTTGCAGCGTCAAATCCTCGGCGCAATCATGATGGGTTTTGGAGCAATATTTGCTCTGGGATGTTCAGTAGGCCAAGGCCTATCAGCTATGTCTGAGCTGTCTCTGAATGCCCCAATTGCAATTATTTCAATCTTCGTTGGCGCGAAGCTTGGCCTAGGATATCTTATAACCGGTCGATTTCTATTTTTTAACTCGTAAAGATAAAAATAAATATAATTAAGCGCTTGTAATAGATAATTAATCCTGTTTTAAAATTCGTGAGGATCTTTTTTCCCTAAGAGAAAATAGGCCAAAGCTGTGACTACAATGGCTCCTCCCACCAAGGCAAAATAGCTAGGCGTTTCATTCACGCCCAGCCAAACCCAAAACGGTCCCAAAACTGTTTCAAGAAGCATGATAATACTAACATTAGCTGCGCTAGTGAACCTTGAAGCTGCTGATAATAAAAAGAAAGATACTGGCAAGATAAATAAACCTGTAACTGAAATGTAAAACGCACTTGAGAAACTCAGATTAATTGCTTGAGGAAAAATTACGAAAGAACTTAAGCCTGCAATTAATCCTCCTGTACCAAGAGCAATTTCAAAGGGAAGTGATTGATCTTTCCGGATAATAGTAAAATTTAGTGCGAGACTGAGTGCGACAGCCAACCCAAAAAAACCCCCTAAAAGGGTCGAAAAGTTGAAGAACTGGTCTGTGTTGATATCTCCAAATACTGACAGAGTAATGCCAAAAAAAACCATGCAAATAGTTACATAAGTTTTTCGACTAGCATATTCTCCAAGCAAAAAGTATCCAAGTAACACAGAAATTATTGGTACTGTTGCTACAGCAATAAGAACAACGGCTACTGGTGCTATCGCTATAGCAAAGGCAAAAAATGATGCGTTCGATATCTGTATGAAAACTAACGCCCAAAAGTTAAATTTAAAAACATTGATAGAAGGCCGCACGTTCTCCCGGAGCAATCGAATGACACCTAATAAAATAAAAACAGTTCCGGATAGGGTAGCCCGCCAAGCTAACATCGGGCCACCATCCAAGGTGGACCACCGCATAAACAAGCTGTCAGGCGTTAATAGTAGAGCACCCGCCAGCGCTAGTATGATACCTCGATTTGATTTCAGCATATTTATTGAAACATTTTTAAAGCGATTAAATCAAATTACATTTCTCGCACCTGAACCGATCAAAGTACATGCTTCAAGATTTTCTATTGATCGAAATAATTCGTGATCTATTCGAAACCTTTTCCTTACTTTCGTGGCTCAGCGAAAGTGATCTTAATCTATTGAGTATAGCTCCTGGAATTGGTACGCTATGAGGAGTAGGTTTCTGCTTCACATGCATTTCCAGAAGTTCAGATATAGCAACCGCAGTCTCATGTTTACACATGGTGCAGTGGAGATGGAATAACTTTTCTGTCGCTTCTAATACCTCAATCTTCACCTCTACAATATCGTTTTCTTTTATTTCCCTAAGAAAATATTTGTGTTCTTCAACTAAATAAATTGTGCAACCCGTTTGCTCGCGATACGCCCAGTCAAAACCTATCTCATCCTGGAAAGCATCAACAGCATAACTAAATACAAGTCCATAGTAGGCGTCCTGCATATGACCGTTGTAATCGATCCATTCAGATTTTACTTTGCTTTGAAATTTAAACGTCAAATAATTTTTTCTCAATCTTTAAGCGGCTTTTTAACTAATCCAGCCAAACAGAATGCAAGCCGTATGTATAAAAAAACCGTTGAGTATATCTATGCCCATTCCCCGTTGCGAAATACAGGTGTTTTTTCACCATTATCTTCTAATCCGTCAATACTGATTTTTTCCGAACCAATCATCCAGTCAACGTGGATCATACTACTGTTTCCGCCTCGGTTTCTTACATCTTCTTTCGAAAGGTTACCGCCATCTCGAAAGCATTTTGAATAACACTGCCCTAGAGCAATATGGCAAGCAGCATTTTCATCGAATAGGGTGTTGAAAAATAGTATATTACTCTGCGAGATGGGAGAACTATGGGGTACCAATGCTACTTCTCCCAGACGGCGCGCTCCTTCATCCGTATCTAACAGCCTCAAAAATATCTCTTCTCCTTTAGAGGCACTTGCGCGAGTGATGCGCCCCTCTTCAAAGGTTACTGAAATTTCTTCGATTAACGAACCTTGATGCGAAAGAGGCTTAGTTGATTTGATTTGGCCATTAACTTTTAAGGCATGAGGCGTTGTAAAGACTTCTTCAGAGGGAATATTAGGATTACACGTAATGCCATTACGAGCCACTGACGCGCCCCCCATCCATTCATGACCATCGGCCAATCCCACAGTCACATCTGTGCCACCACCATAAAAATGGAGTGCTTTAAAGCTTTTCGCGTTTAACCAATCTGTTCGAGAGCGCAAGTTTTTGTTATGCTCAGACCAAGCTTTCATCGGATCCTCTTGATCTACCCTAGAAGCTTTGAAGATGGCTTTCGCTAGCTGTTTCTGCGCTGTATCGAGTGCCAATTTTGGAAAAACCCTTCTTGCCCATTGAGAACCAGGCCAGGCGATAATGTTCCAGTTCACATCAAAGCGTGTGATCCTTTCGCGTACGGGGGAAGATGCTTTCGATACCGCTTTATTAGCTCGCCCTACAAGTTCGGGGTTCTGTCCAGACAATAGCATTGGATCTTCGCCAACTACTGCAAGGCGTGCAGTGTTATTATCAAATGCTTCTCCAATACCGTTGAACAACCAATCTGTTGCTTTATCAAAAGACCCCTCATTAGCGTGTTGGTAGCGCATTAGTGTCACAGAGGGGTCAGTATATAGTGGTGTCACAATCCCTGCACCTTGCGCGTAGGCGTGAAAAGCGATTCGTCGGACCAAAGGAGCAGCCTCAAGAGGTGCTGTTATCAAAAGGTCTTGACCGTCACTTAATGCCACTCCAGTCTTAATTGAGAGCTCTGCCAACCGGTCCAATTCAACACAATTTTCCCAATGATCAATATCCATTTCCCCACCTGTTTTTCATTTACCATGATTTAGTTAATGCAAGATTTATAACAATCATTAACTAATCCATATTTATTTACTTGACTAGAACTGGTATCCAGCAATTCTCAGTTTAAAGTTGGTGTTATTTAGCTGCATTGGTTAGCCATATCGAGTTTTGTAAATTTGCCTCCTTGATCGAACAAATCAGATAGCCAATCCCCAAAGAAGATTGAAGGGAGATCAAATTCCCCAATGCATGTTAAACCATAAACGACACTTACAATAAAACAGCTGAATGAAGGGCTCTAATTCCAAGGGATGGGTTATAAAGCCAGTTCATTCTAAAACCGATTTCGGAAAATAAAATGACACTGTCCAATTTGGCATATCGACAATTTCACTAATCCTTAGGTCACCACAAACCGAGCACAGCATATAAGCTTCTAGCGAACTCATTCCTGTCGTTTTGGAAATCCAATCAATCATACCGGAGACTGCATCCCGTACAGCCTGCATCAAGTCTTCACCTATACCAGTTGTGGCTTTGTATCCCTTAGCATCCAAATGGTCGGTTACAGGTCTGTCTGTTTCAAATCGTGGAAATGAAATTTGCGCATCTTTTACCAATTCTATTTTGACTGATACGGACATTGGGCTTTCTATCGCGGTTCCGCAGATTTCGCCATCTCCCTGAGCAGCATGAGTATCGCCCAAGGATAAAAGCCCACCTTCCAACTCAACAGGTAAATAAAGGGTTGTACCGACCGAATTATCTCGAATATCGAGGTTACCCCCAACGCGTCTCGGTGGTACCACAGAGTGGTTCCCAACTTCATCAAGCGCCAGCCCAATCGTTCCAACAAAAGGCTTAAGCGGAACTTTTCCACCAGGCCCATACAATGCAGGTGCCATGGACCCAATATCATATTTCCAAATATGAAGTGCTGGCTCTGTAAATTGGTCTGCCAAAAGCCCAAATCCTGGGATATTAGCAGTCCAACCCCATCCGGAAGGCTGAAAGTCCAAGAAGGTGATGGCCACTGCATCACCTACTTGCGCTCCTTCTATAAAAATTGGACCTGTCAGCGGATTAACTTTGTCAAAAGACAATTGCAAAAGATCATCAAGCGAAGAAGTGGTCGAAAGTTGGCCACCAGAACTATCAATCGTTTCAATCTCCACGCTCTTTCCCGGCGCAATTCTCAAGATCGGTTCAATAGAATTGTCCCAACCAAAATGATGGTCATGTTTATGGATAGTGTGATTGCATGGCATTGTCAGTTCCCCTTAGTTTTAAGAACTAATTCTTCAATTTCCTTTTCGCCCATTATACCACTCGGACAAAGTCCTATTGAAAGAATGACCACTCCAAAGGCGATTCAGCAAAGTCACAAAACTATGCCACCTTAAAGTCCCGAAAGCATGATCTCCCGCATCCGGAATTTTTGCGGTTTTCCAGTCGCTGTCAAGGGAACCTCATCAACGAACCTCACCTCAGCCGGTACTTTGTAGTAAGCCAATGATTTGCGACACAACTCTTTCACAAAATTTGAGTCAATAGTTGAACCATTTTTACGAATAATCCACGCAATAACTTTCTCACCAAACTTTTCATCTGGAATGCCAAAAACGTGTGCTTCCATTATACCAGCTTGACCAGTAAGGAATTCCTCAAGCTCAGCCGGATATATATTTTCACCACCACGAATTATCATATCCTTTTTGCGTCCTACAATCTGGCAATATCCTTCGCTATTAATTGTCGCAAGATCACCTGATTTCATCCATCCTTCAGCAATTGAGATCTCATTAGCCAGATCATCTTCCCAATAGCCTTTCATCACAAGATAACCCTTAGCCCAAAGCTCTCCTGTTATTCCTATAGGTACAATATCTCCCTCATTATTCACGATTTTGATCTCACAGTGCGGTTGAATGCGCCCCACCGTACTTACGCGAATATTGACTGGATCATGTATGTCGGATTGAAAAGAGACAGGGCTTGTTTCAGTCATTCCATAAGCGATAGTAATTTCAGAGCATCCCAAATCATTCAAAACTCGGCGCATAAGAGGTTCGGGACATTGAGAGCCAGCCATAATTCCAGTGCGAAGAGTTTTTATCCGTTGCCTTTGAAATTCATTCGATTCTAGAATTGCAGAGAACATTGTCGGTACGCCGTGAACAGCTGTACAATTTTCATTCTCTAGGGCTTGAAGTGTCTTATCCGGTTCAAAACCTTCACTTGGAAAAACCATTGTCGCTCCAGCAGAACAGCAAACCAAAACACCCATCACCATACCAAAGCAATGGTAAAGTGGAACCGGTATACAAAGGCGATCATTATAATCTAACTGCATTGTCTTAGCGCAAAAAACTGCATTATTAATAATGTTTTTGTGGGATAATGTTGCTCCTTTTGGTGCGCCGGTTGTCCCAGAAGTGAACTGAATATTGATTGCATCGTCAGGTTTCAGTCCTGCAGAAATAGAGTCGAGCCGATGTCTGTATCCATCTGTTCCTTGCTCAACAACAGCTTGGAAGGAGTATGCACCTGAAATCGGATCACTGGAGATTTGAACGAGTGAACGCAAACTTGGCAGTCTTTTTAGCTTAAGGTTACCAACCTTTTGCGAATAAAGTTCAGGGCACAACTCCGAAATCATATTGGCATAGCCAGATGTTTTGAACTGCGTTGCAAAAATCAAACATTTCAGACTAACTTTATTAATACAATATTCTAGTTCTGAAGTTTTGTAAGCAGGATTTATATTTACCAAGATCAAACCAACGCGGGCGGTAGCTATTTGAGCTATCGTCCATTCTGCCCGGTTCGGAGACCAAATCCCAACCCGGTCTCCTTTGTAAAGTCCAAGCGACAGAAGTCCTGCCGCAAATTCATCAGATTTTTCAAAAAGTTCGGCGTAGGTCCAACGAATATCGAATTGCGAAAAAACAACCGCGTCCCGATGGCCATGCTTTTCAAGCGTATACTGAAAAAACTCCGGTAAAGTGACATTAAGAAGTTGCGATGTTTTATCGCCGATTAAGTGACTCAGACCTTCACTTGGCGTAATCTTTACCATTATTCTTTTCTCTTTTATAGATTTCGCCAATCAGTTTTGGCTTCAAAAGCTCCTGCAGCACGATAAATTGTACTCTCTTCATATCGGCGCCCGATTAGCATCAATCCAACTGGCAGACCTTCAGACATCCCGCATGGAATTGACATGGCTGGATGCCCTGTCACATCAAAAGGAGCGGTATTTACCAACATTTCAAATGCGCGTTGCGTCCATACTGCAAGACCCTCTGATCTCTCAGGAATTGGTGTTGCTTTCATAGGCGTGGTGGGCATAAGTAGAAGGTCATAAGAAGCAAGAACTTTATTATATTCTTCTCTTAGTTGGCGTGATAAATTTTGCGCTTTTGCATAATAATGCCCCCTATGATGTTTCAAGAAATACTGACCAACAAACATCGTAATTTTGAGCGTATCAGACAACTCATCCGCGCGGTTTCTCCAGTTTGAGTGATAATCCAGTAAAGAAGTTGTATACATCCCCTCCCAGCCGGTTCCCATACCGTTACCATGCATCATTTGATTTGTTGCACCTTCACTGGCAATAGGTGTCCAGATTGGTAGGCCCTTCAGGTGCCAAGGAACGGAAATCTCATCTACCGCAGCACCGCATTCTCGTAGAACCTCAGCCGCGGAACGTACCTTTTGGTCTACGTCTGCTTCACTACTTTCATGGCCAAAACCCTCTTTAACGATGCCAATTTTTAATCCGGATACACCAGCATTAACTGAGCGAGTGTAGTTGTCTGTAACAACATCGAACTGGCGCGGATCTAGTCCGTCTGGACCAGCAATCACCTCAAGCATAAGTGCATTATCCGCAACGTTTTGGGTCATAGGTCCTGTATGATCAATTGTGGATTCGATAGGCATGATACCGGTGTAAGGCACAAGGCCATGGGTTGGTTTCATTCCATAACATCCGGAATAAGATGCAGGCATACGAATTGACCCACCTTGATCTCCACCAATCGCCATATCGACATATTTGCCTGCGACCAAAGCTGCTGAACCAGATGATGATCCACCAGCCGAATAGCCGTACTTAAATGGATTATGACATGGGCCGGTTGCGTTTGTATGGCTTCCACCGGAAAAACAGTAGTATTCACAATGAGCTTTACCAGTTATTGTGGCGCCCGCATCGAGTAAACGTGTAACCACAGTCGCATCTACATCAGGCGTATACCCTTTCAACGTAGAGGCGCCATTCATCATAGGCACTCCTGCCAGGCAAACATTATCTTTAAGGGCAACCGTTTTTCCTAATAACGGACCTTTCGGGGCTCCCTTGACCTCTGTCTTAACGTACCAAGCGTTCAAGGGGTTTTCTTCATCGGACGGCCTATTGCCACTTGTTCTCGGATAAAGTACCGGAGGCAGGTAGTCTGGCATGCTATCAACAAC
>MDTB01216099.1_pt1 | contig 13588 bp, 16 predicted proteins | sample 811161 | NCBI WGS metagenome assembly MDTB01 (sample SAMN05326650, study PRJNA326480) | marine metagenome | isolation source: seawater | place: Mediterranean Sea | collected 2009
GACCGCCCACCGGCACAACGGGCACCAGGCGCAGGCCGACCTACAAAGCGGGACAGGCGGGGGCAAGACGCCTTTATCGAAAAAGGAAATTATCAGAGCTGATGGCCTTTTGACGCATTCCCACGTGACATATTGTATTGGCGTGCAAGTCGCGCTAGACACTAGCCATGTTAGATCGATTAAAATCTGTTTTCGCCGCAGAAACGCCGTTACCGGAAACCCCCTCACCGGCTGACCGTCTTCACGTTGCCGCGGCCGCGCTCCTCATCCGCGCGGCGCAGATCGACGGGCATGTCGACACCCATGAACAACAGCTTTTGCAACGCCTAGTCGGGCCATATTTCGGGCTTGATGACGCAGAAGCGCGCGCCTTACTGGAACAGGCAACGGCAGCCATTGAAGCGGCCAATGATCTGTTTCAATTCACTCAGCAAATTAATGCCGAATTCGGGCCAGAGCATAAGCTGATGCTGGTTGAGCTGTTATGGCGTGTCGTGCTGGCAGATGGCGTGGTGGATGATTACGAAGCCAATTTGTTGCGCCGTGTTGCGGGCCTCATTCATGTGACCGACCAAGACGCCGGCGCCGCGCGTAAACGGGCCGAAAGCGCCCCTATACTCTAGATTACCCAGGAGATCTCATGACCTACATCGTGACCGACGCCTGTATTAAATGCAAATATACCGATTGTGTTGAGGTTTGCCCCGTAGATTGCTTTTACGAAGGCGAGAACATGCTGGTTATTCACCCGGACGAATGCATTGATTGCGGCGTATGCGAGCCAGAATGCCCAGCTGAAGCCATAAAAGCGGACACGGAATCGAATCTGGAGAAATGGCTCGAGCTCAACACAAAATTCGCCGATATCTGGCCGAATCTCACCATGAAGAAAGATGCCCCCGCCGATGCCGATGATTTCGTCAACAAAGACGGGAAATTTGAAGAATTCTTTAGTGAAGCCCCTGGTGAAGGTGACTGATAGCAGCGGATAGGGCCGATAGGCGCGTAATTCAGCCACTTTAGGTCTGATTCGGGGTCTGAATTGAATTTTTCTCAAAATATGTTATACTTACGTAAGTTTTATACATGACGGCGCATCCGGCAGTTTCGTGGTGCGACCGCTTTTTTTGTGTTTGAAGCACAATATTGCAAAAAAAGCTGCAATACGACGTTTCAAGCAGTGACGGAGCAACATAAAAATGGCGACGACGCGCAAAACAGCTGCTAAGGCAGCGCCAAAATCGGCAGGCAAAACAGCCGCCAAAGCAACGGCTAAGAAACCAACTGCTAAGGCTTCAGCAAAAGCCCCCGCGCGGAAAACCACCGCGAAAGCAACAAAGCCTGCGAGCAAAACGGCGGCGAAGCCGGCGGCCCGGAAATCTAGTGAAACGGCGGCTGGCACCAAAAAACAACCGCGGCGGTCAGCTAATGGCTTCAGAATAAACGAATTTATCGTGTATCCCGCGCATGGCGTCGGACAGATTATTGATATTTCGGCCCAAGAAATTGCCGGCATGAGCCTTGAGTTGTTTGTCGTTAACTTTGAAAAAGAGAAAATGGTGCTACGCGTGCCGCTGGAAAAGGCCAAACAGGTTGGCATGCGCAAGCTTGCCGATGATGGTGTGATGGAAGGTGCGATGAAGACCCTACGGGGTCGTGCGCGCGTCAAACGCACCATGTGGAGCCGCCGTGCGCAGGAATATGAAGCGAAAATAAATTCCGGGGATCTGATTGCGATCGCCGAAGTGGTGCGCGACCTGTTCCGCAATGAAAACCAGCCCGAGCAGTCTTATTCCGAACGGCAGCTTTACGAAGCGGCGCTTGAGCGGATGGCGCGAGAAGTTGCAACAGTCAATAAAACCACAGAAGACGAGGCAATTTTGTCGATCGAAGCCGTGCTTGCAAAAACGACAGGCGGCGCGCGGCGCAAAAGCGACAATAACGAAGCGGCATAACCCGCACGTAATAGAGCGGCATGGCCCGCGCGTGATTTTATATTTTCCAGTGAACCAGTTTCTCTGTGCTTGCGTATCTTGTTTAAGGAGAAACGCATGGCTCATTTGGATACCCGCGAAACACAACAAGCAACCCGTCGATTTATCAAGCAGGCGATGAAATTGCCGATGCTCGAGCCCGAGCACGAGCAGATTCTGGCGCGCAAATGGAAAGATCATCAAGACGAAAACGCCTTGCATGAACTGACCAGCGCGCATTTGCGCCTTGTTGTGTCGATCGCCAGTAAATTCGTGAATTACGGCCTTCCAATGTCGGATCTGGTGCAGGAAGGCAATATTGGCCTGATGCAGTCTGCCGCCCGTTTTGAGCCGGATCGCGAAGTGCGGTTTTCTACCTATGCTGGTTGGTGGATCCGGTCATCTATCCAAGATTATGTGTTGCGCAACTGGTCCATCGTTCGGACAGGTACGACAGCCGCGCAAAAGTCCCTATTCTTCAACATGCGTCGTCTGCGCGCCAAAATTAATGATTTTGGCTCCTCCATGACCTATGATAGCCGCCTTTATGTGGCGCGCGAACTTGGTGTGCGGATGGAAGACGTCGAGAATATGGAAGGGCGGATGGAAGCCAATGACCGCTCGCTCAATGCAACAATTTCAGATTCGAGCGACGATGGCGGCACAACCGAATGGCAAGACCTGCTAGTGTGTGACCGCGCCTTGCCAGAGGAAGAGGTGAGCTCGAAACTCGACGGACGCCAACGCGTCAACTGGATTGCCAATGCAATGACGCATTTAAGCGAGCGTGAACTAACTATTATTAGAGCGCGCCGTCTCACCGATACAAGCGTGACACTAGAAAGCCTAGGTGCCACGCTCGGTATTTCCAAGGAACGCGTCCGGCAGATTGAACACGAAGCGCTGGGCAAACTAAAGGGCGCTTTGATCGAGCAAACAGGCGGCGACCCGCGCCGCGCTGGGCTTATATAACTGGCGCTAGCTCATTCAACGGGCGTAGCCTCAATCTACCACGAGTTTTAACCGCATGCCGGGCATCAGATTTGCCGGCTTTTTCAGATTATTCAGCGCCAGAAACAAATCCTGTCGCCTGTCATCGCCGGTTGTCATATAGCGCGACAGCGTGTCCAGTGTGTCACCAGCTTGAACCGTCACCACCCGCAACCGCTGAGGCTTGATTGCGGCAGCTTGTTTTTCGGTCAATAACTCAACGCCCCGACGGACGCTTTGCATTGCCGATTGTGCATTACCGGACAAATTATCCGGCGCAATTAATACAAAACGCATGAGTTGCGTTAAGGAATACTCCACCGCCAGCAATTCGATATATTTGCCGCCCTGGCGCAAACTTCCCAGCGCTGCGGGGCGCCCGGCAACCTTGATCGGTGTCACATCAACGCGAACCCCGCGCGGCGTCCAGTCGTCACGAATATATTCGGCCGGACGCTGCGCCTCCTTGCGGCCCGCCATATCGAACAGCAATTCCATGCCATTTGAATGAGTTGCCGTTACACGGTCCGGCGCGTTTGTGAGGGTAAATTTTTTCGGCACCGAAAACGCCAGCCTCAAATCGGGATGCACGAAACGCTGACCGCGGATTAGGCCTTGTTTGATATTTTCGCCATAGGGCAGCCCATCAATAATGGCCAGGTAGCGGTTGCGACCGCTCTGTAGCGTACCCGATGGCGCAGTGCCATTAACAAACTCTTTGGCAACAAATTCATCGGCTTCCTCGCGCGCGCGCGCTACCCTTTCAGTAGTCGATGGGTGCGTAGCGAGCCACACTGGTGGTGCGGCGCGGCCATTGCGCCGATAAGCAGAATATTCTCCCAGCGCGGCAAGAAAATCGGCCTGCGCCTCGGGCGGATAACCAGCCTTGCCCAGCGTGCGCACGCCGATGTCATCAGCTTCATATTCCTGCGACCGGCTATAGCCGGCCAACAAAGCCGAGCCGCCGAAATTAATCAAATCTCCCGCCACATTCGGGTTGATGCCGGTGCTATTGGTCAGCACATTGCCAATAACCGTGCCCAGAATTGACGCGCCCACTGCGGTTGTGTGCCGCCGTGCACCATGACGTGCTGTAACATGGCCGATTTCATGACCAATGACCCCTGCCAACTCTGCCTCCGAATTCGCTAGTGCCAGAAGCCCCCGTGTCACATATGTGTATCCGCCGGGCAAAGCAAAAGCGTTAACTACCGGCGAATCCAGCACAGTGATCTGATAATTCTGCTCAGGCTTATCGGAGGCCTGTGCAATTTTTTGCATCACCTCCTCAACATAGTCGGTCACCCGCTGATCGCTATACGCCCCGCCATAAGTTTTAAGAATTCTGGCATGTTCCTGGGCACCAATGCGGGCTTCGTCAGCCTCGCTTAACAGTGTGGCGTTCGGCCCACACGCGACTAGCAACCCAGCGGCCCCAGACATAATCGCGGCAGCGCGCATATTGGCAACGAAGCCTGTTTTTATAAGCCCTGTTTTTATAAGCCCTGTTTTTATAGATGTCAGGAACTGCATAACCTGCCTTTCGCCTCGCTAGCTCTTTACCTGTTGGCAGGTTACCATACACCACACATGCCTAGAAAGCAGGCAGTAGCCATAGCAGGAAGGATCTCAGAAAATGATAGGACGGTTGAACCATGTCGGCGTTGCCACGCCCTCTATCGCGCAAAGCGTTGCGCTTTACCGCGATATGCTCGGCGCGACAAAAATTCATGATAAGTTTGCCATGAAAGAACAGGGCGTCTGGGTCTGCTTTGTTGATTTACCCAACAGTCAAATCGAGCTAATCGAGCCGATTGATGACACGAGCCCCATCGCTGGCTTTCTGAAGCAAAACCCCGTGGGCGGACAACACCACATCTGCTTTGAGGTCGACGATATTATTGCGGCCCGCGACGATATGGTGGAAAAAGGCGCGCGCGTGCTGGGCACTGGTGAGCCGCGCATTGGCGCCCATGGCACGCCGATTATCTTTCTGCACCCCAAAGATATGGGCGGCGTGCTGGTTGAGTTGATGCAAAGCCCGCAATGAGGCCACAACCCATGCAGCCCAATAATAGATAGAAGGCAAAAAACTTGATTTTCTCCGCTCATTGCATAGGTTCGGATCAATGGTCCCGTAGCTCAGCAGGATAGAGCATCAAATTCCTAATTTGAGGGTCGGTGGTTCGAATCCACCCGGGATCACCAATAATTGTCAGATAACGCGGCGATTTAGAAAAGCTGGCAGCTCTTCAGCTGGGTGCAAGCCCCGGTATTTTGAGTATGTTGGCGTTGATTGCCATGCAAGAGCTTGATTCGGTGTCGGGCTTATACACGGGCTGGGATTTGGGCGGAGCAACGCCCAAGGCGCGGGGGTATTTTCTCCCGAAGCCGGTCATATAGACGCTCAAGAATTTCTAGCCGAAGTCTTTGAGCAACTGGGCAAACTTGGAAAGCTGTCTTCCACCGCTTTAGACGACAATATAAAAATCTCTTATTCGTGGTTATCCCCGACAGGTTAGAAGAAGAATGACTGCTGAGAATTATGTAAAATGACAGAAAAGCCCGTCGCGGCAATCGGTACTAGACAATCAAGCGAATTTCCCTGTCATGACCCTGGTATCACTGCCCGAGACACAAACGGGTAGAAAACGACCACCTCCAACCTATATGTTGGTGACATGAGTGAAACTTCTAAAGATGCGAATTTGAGCGCGGAAACCAACCCCGGAAAAAAAGCTGCCGGCCCCCCTTTACTGGGCTGTTATGACGACCTCGACGGCAGCTGCACCCATGCATGGGCGCTTCTCGCGCGTGGCGTTAAAGACCGGCGCAGCCCGTTCCACACGCCCAGCGTCGCCACCATCACCCCGCACGGGTTTCCCGAGATCAGAACCGTAGTTTTGCGTGCCTGCGATACGGATGCGCATAACTTGCGGTTTCACACCGATACACGCTCGGGCAAAATCGCTGATATTCAGCAAAACCCGAATGCCTCTCTCCATTTTTACGATCATGGTGCCAAAATCCAACTGCGCGTGCGTGCGCGGCTCGAATTGCTCACCGGCAACGCCTATGACGCAGCATGGAACGCCACGCGGCCGATGAGCCGGGAGTGTTATCAGGTGACGCAAAGTCCGGGATCGCCACTTAGTGTGCCATCAGATGTGGTTTTTGACGCTGATGCCACCAATGACGGTGCCGACCATTTCGCGCCGGTGATAGCGCATGTGCAACAGATCGAGTGGCTATATCTGGCCGCGCGCGGACACCGGCGTGCAATTTTTGATTTTACGACACCAGAACCACAACATAACTGGCTGGTGCCATAACCCAACCTTCCCTGCGACAGATTGCGGCGGCGCAAGCCCTTGGCGGCAGCGCGCGAACCACCTAAAACAAGCTCATCATTCGATGAGGAGACACCATGACCCGGCTCATATGCGCTTTGCTTGCCTGCTTTACCGCGACATTGCTGTCGCCGGTCGCAACAGTTCACGCCAACCCCTACCCGCAAGGCGATGCGGAAAAGGGCGCCAAAGTATTCAAAAAATGTGTGTCCTGCCACATGATCGGTGCCAAGGCGAAGAACCGCGTGGGGCCGCACCTCAATAATATTATCGGACGCGAAATCGCCGTACTTGAAGATTATCGCTATTCAAAAGCAATGAAGGCATATGCTGATGTCGAACCAGTATGGTCTGAAGCCGTGCTTGACGCATATCTGGCAAACCCGCGCAAGGCGGTTAAAGGCACGCGCATGTCATTTGCCGGTTTGCGCAAGGAAAAAGATCGTCATAACGTCATTGCCTATCTGAAGCAGGCCAGCGAGTAGCCTTTCGATCGAGGCGTTACGCGTGCGTGCCAATGCCCAAAAAATGCGCCACGGCAGGCGTAATCACCTTTTCGATGCCCGGGCCCATATCATGCCCCATGCCTTCCACCAGCAGCCAGCCAGCATTGCGCACATGTTTGACAATGTCTTCGCCGCATACATGCGGCAGTAGCTCATCATGGTCGCCATGGATTACGAAAAATGGCAGCTCAATACTGTGCAGCCGATCAACACGCGAGCCGTCCGCGATAATTGCCGCATATTGGCGCGCAATGCCTGGCGGATAATAACCGCGTTCCGCGACTAGTTCGGCGACCTCTAGGCACGTGGCCTCTGAAACAGGAAATCCGGGGCCCATATTTTCCAGTTGTGATTGCACAAGATAATTAATGAGCGCGGCGCGATCATCGACGTCTGGCATTTCGACGTCGCTGATATTTGGCGTTGGAACATCTGGACCGCCCGAACTCGACATCACACAGACAATATGGTCGAACCGGTTCGCATGGGAAAACCCGAGATGCTGGGCCACCATGCCACCCATCGAAATGCCGAAGAAGTTTGCTTTTTTTATGTCCAGCGCATCCATCAACCCAATGACATCATCGGCCATATCTGCCAGCGTGTACGGCACAGGAAACATGGTGCCCGCCGATGATGCCGCATCAAGCGCCCCGAAGTCGGGAATACCCGCTGCATCCAGCTTGGTTGAGCACCCCACGTCGCGATTGTCGAATATCACGACATCCATGCCCAGTTCGGCAAAGCTGTCGATCAGGGGTTGGCGCCATTGCACCATTTGGGTACCAAGCCCACGCATCAAAATCAGAGGCGGCGCGTTTTTGATGCCCTTTGCCGGAAAGACTTCGCAGGCAAGCGTTACGTCATTAGCGTTAATCATGTCCATTTTTGCCCTCCCCGTTTTTGCACAAGCCAAAACCATGCTACAAAAGTGCGTTTCTTTCATCACACAGAAATTATCCTGACATGGAACGCGATTTTTCTTCCCTAGGCAACCAAGGCTTCGACGTGCTGGTCATTGGCGGTGGCGCAACCGGTGCGGCGATTGCTTGGGATGCAACGCTGCGGGGCCTGAAAGTGGCGGTTATCGATAAGGGCGATTTTTCCGGAGCGACGTCAGCGGCATCATCAAAGCTGATGCATGGCGGATTGCGGTATCTCGCCAATGGCGAATTTTCGCTGGTGCGCGAAGGCTTGCGCGAGCGGCGCATTTGGGGTCGTATCGCCACGCATTTGGTGCAGCCTTTGCCTTTCGTGCTGCCGACCTATGCTCCACTCATGCAAAGCAAATGGGTAATGGGACTGGGACTAATGGCCTATGACCTTCTGGCTATCGACCGGAACCATAAAATTGACCCAGCCCAGAAAATGCCAGGGCATCGCGCGCTTACCGTCGCGCAAACTTTGGGCCTTGCGCCGGGGCTTGCACGCGACGAACTGACCGGTGGGTATATTTATCATGACGGGCAAATGATCTCGCCAGAGCGCTTGTGCCTGTCGATGATCCGATCTGCAGTAGAAAGGGGTGCCGTGGCCGTTAACTATGCCCGCGCCGATGCTTTCAGCAAAAGTGAAAATAGCGAAACTGAAAATAACGCGCATGTCGTCACCGTGCGTGATGTGCGGGGTCGGCGCACAATCGAGGTTCGCGCGAAGATCGTTGTGAACGCCGCCGGCCCATGGGCCGATCTCGTCATGCACGCCGCGAGCGAAGCACCAGCCAGCAAACAAATTATGCGCTCGAAAGGTATCCACTTCATCACGCGCGATGTCACCAATGGCGCGGCAATGGCGATACCTTTGGGCGATGAGCATTTGTTCGTGTTGCCGTGGCAGGGTTGCACGATTTTCGCTACCACTGACACACCCTTCAAAGAAAACCCCGACGCCGTCTGCCCAGACACGGACGACATTGCGGCCCTGTTGAAAAAAGTTCAAACCGCCTTGCCCCGCCTTGGCCTGACACGTAACGACATTCTCTACGCTTATGCTGGCCTGCGCCCGCTTGTCGCCGACGCCAGCGACGCGCCGGGGCAGACATATGGCATGAGCCGCGGCGCCGAAATTGTCGATCATGGCGCAGAAGGAGGGCCCGCAGGCTTAATCTCGGCGCTGGGTGGCAAATGGACAACATGCCGGCGGCTTGCAGAGCAGGTGGTCGATCTGGCTTTTAACTACACTGCACAATATGACCCCGGCTGCCGCACGATGAGAGAAAATCTTGTCGACACGCCTGATATGCCCCTTGATAGTTTTCTCACAGAGGCGCGCGCGCGCCACAAGGACATGAAGCCCGACCTTGTTGACCGGCTTGCCCGCCTCTACGGTAACCAGCTTTCCGACATGCTTGAAACCCGTCTCCCCAAGCCTTTAGCGCACGCGAAACTGCCCGCACATCTGGGCGCGCGCACCGTGCACGCCGTCGAACACGAGATGGCGGTTTACCTTGATGATGTGGTATTACGCCGCCTGACCGAGGGCCAGACCGGAGATATTGGGCCAGATCAAATTGAGACCATTGCCGCCTATATGACCGCGCAACTGGGGTGGTCCGCATCAGAGAAAAAGCGGCAAATCAAAAGTCTGACTTCCGCTATGCAGATTTCGTAAACCGCAGAACGCGACTTCTGTTCGGATTTAGTTAGGAAATCTGTGACAGATTTCCTAACATTCGAAGGGGAGGGTTTACATTATGACAGTTGCGCATCCAAAGTTTGCTTATGAAAAAGGTCTGCATCAGCTCGGCAATGGAGCTTACGCATGGCTCCAGCCAGATGGCGGTTGGGGCTGGTCGAATTCGGGGTTGATTGTCGACGACGACCAAGCGTTGGTTATCGACACGCTTTTCGACGTGCCATTGACACAAGACATGCTGGCCGCTTACGCCAAGGCGACACCAGCCGCCGACGCGGTCAACATGGTCGTTAATACCCACCACAATGGTGACCACTGCAATGGCAATTGCTGTTGCCCCGATGCGAAAATTATCGCGCATCGCGCCACAGCCGAACACATGGTGCTGGAGCCACCGGCCTTGGTTCAAGGATTTTTGGATATGGCTCCGGATATGGGTGAGCTAGGCAAATATATCACCTCCTGCTTTGGCCCGTTCGACTTCAAATCAGTTGACCAGAAAGTGCCCGACACGCTGTTCGATGAAGACACAACCATTCGCGTTGGCGACAAGGAGGTCCACTTGCTGCATGTCGGGCCAGCCCACACAGCCGGCGATACGCTGGTGCATGTGCCTGCCGATCGCACCGTTTATACCGGCGATATTCTGTTCATTGGCGGCCACCCGATTGTTTGGGAAGGCCCCGTCCAAAACTGGATTGATGCGTGCGAGAAAATTCAGGCCATGGATGTCGAAACAATCGTGCCGGGTCATGGGCCGATTACCACGAAGGCAGGCGTCGAAGAAGTACGGCAATATTTGCTGACCATCCGCAATGAAGCGCGTCTGCGTTATGAGGCGGGCATGAGTTACCAAGAAGCGGCGATGGATATTGCGCTTGGCGTGTTCGACGATTGGGGCGACCGCGAGCGCATTGTCGTCAACTGCGCGACGTTGTTCCGCGAGTTCGGCGCCGAGCACACGCCAGAAGTTGCCGAATTATTTGCTGGCATGGCGGCTTATGCCGCCGCCCGCCCGCAAACACGCTAGGGTAGCACTTTATGATCGGGCCCGATGGCAGTGTGCATCTTGATGCGATGGGCCTCACATGCCCCTTGCCCGTGCTGCGCCTGCAAAAAGCGCTGCGTGGTCTGCCAAGAGGCACCCAAATTACCCTGCACGCCACAGACCCGATGACTGAAATAGATGTGCCGCATTTTCTGCGCGAGAGCGGTCATCAGCTTATTGCGGCAAAACGCATTGCCGATGCTGGCCCACAAGGACTGCCTGTGTTCGAATTTATTATTTCTAGTGCTGGTTAGCGTACCGGCTAAATTTCGACTAAAGCGCCTGCAGGCTCGCCTGCACCTCATCATTAAAGCCCACGGTCACTGTTTCGCCGCTCACGCAAACAGGGCGTTTAACTAGGCTGGGATTGGCGACCATTAGCGCGACGAGCTGCGCCCCATCGCTCAACGCTTTGTCGGCATCACTCAGCTTGCGCCATGTGGTGCCGCGCTTGTTGAGCAGAAGCTCTAACGGCTGATGCGCCAGCCAACCATAAACAGTTTCTGACGTCAGGCCCTGTTTCTTAAAATCGTGAAAGCTGTAGTCAATCGCGCTTGCCTCAAGCCAAGTGCGGGCTTTGCGCACTGTATCGCAATTGGGTATGCCGTAAACCGTGAGGGTCATTATTCAGCAGCAGCCAGTGTCGCCTGCTCCAATTCGCGCGCCTGCTCTGCAACCGCACGATAGGCGGTAGGTGGCATCATGTTCAGCGTACGGCGCACGTCGCTTATTGGCTGGGGCAGCAAATGCTCCCAATCAGCAGCTGGCAGCCAGTTGGCGCGCCGCCCCATCGAAAACCCTTCGCGCAGCGCCTTGCCAACTCGTAGTTGCGGAGCCTCGCGCACAATCGCCTGATAGCCCATAGCGATAATCATCAAAATGCCGGGATTGCCCAATTGCCGCCAAGTGAACGCCAGCAATGCCAACTCGCCCAGCCCATCGCGCCCGTAGCCGGTCACGACATGCCATAAATCATGGGCATCGCGCTGGCGTTCGCCAAAAACCAGATGCCCACCCGAAAGCCGGGGATCAGTACCGCGGCCATCGTCACTGGCCTGCGCGAGCCCGTCAGCAGAGATTTGTTCTGTGATCGTAAAATCCAGGTAAGCCCGGCCTAATGAGCCTTCAGGCTGAGCCGCCAGCCACGCATGGTCTTTCAGATACGACACGAGCGGCCGCTCGGCCGAGAGAATTTTCTTGGCATTCGGCATTGACTTAAACCGCCTATACGCGCGCACACTCGAGCGCTCACCCATCGCCTGAAGGATGATGAACACCTGCTTCGTGTCCTCTTTATCGGCGATCAGTTTTTTCAGAGCGGTGGCGATGGTGCGCCACTTTCCAAATCCTAGCATCTCAAACCTCATGCATACCGATCGTAATCGGCAAATCTGTTTAATGGTGCCCTCGGTCGGACTCGAACCGACACTCCGTTGAAAGAAACGGATTTTGAATCCGTCGCGTCTACCAATTCCGCCACGAGGGCCCGTGCTTCGCGCAATATACAGAAGCGCACGGCCAGCGTCCACAATTTGCTTGCGACAAGACCGCCCGCGCATCCCTCTTTCACTTGCAGACCGACCCCTGTATGGTGCGGCTATGTTGAAAGCTCTATACGACAATGTTTTGCGCTTATCGGCGCACCGGCGCGCCAGCTGGGTGCTAGGCACGGTGTCGTTCGCCGAAAGCTCAGTTTTCCCCTTGCCGCCCGACCTGCTGCTGGTGCCGATGATTATCAGCGACCGCACACGCGCTTGGACATTAGCGGCGATTACCACCATTACATCCGTTTTGGGCGGGATTTTGGGATATGCCATTGGTGCCGTGTTCTGGGATACGATCGGCACCCAAGTCGTTCTGCTTTATGGCGGTCAGGAGGCGTTTGACAGCTTTCAGGCGTTTTATGCCGACTGGGGTCTGCTGGTGCTTCTGGCGGCGGCGGTTACTTTTTTGCCATTTAAAGTTGCGACAATTGCCAGCGGGGTCGCAGGCTTACCGTTGGTGGGCTTCGTGCTAACCAGCCTAGCAGGTCGTGGCTTTCGGTTTTATATGGTAGCGGCGGGCGCTTATTACTTGGGGCCCAGCGTGCGCCAGCAATTCGAGCGCAATTTTGCCCGCATGTCGATGTTGGCCGGGCTCGGCGCGCTAATTCTATTCGCCTATCTTTATTGGCGACATTAAACCGGGCAGGCCCTAAATCGGGCAAGCATGAGACGAACCAGGTAGCAAACAGGGAAGACATGAACCAAAACATCCAATCCCATGCAGCCCTTATATCACTTATCGGTGGCGCGACGATTGCGACCGCGCTCGGCAGCGAGATCTGGGGTGGGCTGGTGCCATGTGCGCTGTGCCTGCAACAACGCTGGCCGTATTATATTGCGGTACCGCTGGCCGTACTGGTTTGGGCCGGGGCGCACAAAGCGCCCGAAGCCCTGCGCGGTTTATTGGTGCCAGTCGGGGTTGTTTTTGCGCTTGGCGCAGCATTGGCTTTCTACCATGCCGGGGTGGAGTATGGGTTCTGGCAGGGGCCATCGGGATGCGGCGGCGGCGTGCGCGAATTTGGGTCGACATCTGACCTGCTGGACGCCATGGCCCGCATCAAACCGGTGCGCTGTGATGAAGCAGCCTTCACACTTTTCGGCATCTCGATGGCAGGGTATAATTTCCTCATAAGTTCAGCTTTGGCAATTTTGGCATGGCGCGGTGCTACCCGCGCAGCCCCGCAGAGGAAAACAGCATGACACAACATCCAAAAACACCGGACCGTATTGCAGAGATGATCCGCGTCGACCATGCGGGCGAGCATGGTGCCGTGCGCATTTATGATGGCCAGCTGGCGATATTCGACAAGCTGCCCGGCTTTGAAAATACCGCGTCGCTGATCCGGGATATGGCCGAACACGAGCAGGCGCATCTCGACCATTTTGACGGGCTAATCGCACAACGTGATGTCCGCCCAACGGTATTTTCGCCTGCATGGAATATGGCTGGCTTCGCGCTGGGTGCGGTAACCGCGCTGATGGGTGAAAAAGCGGCCATGGCCTGCACCGCCGCAGTCGAGGCCGAGATAGACGCGCATTATGC
>MDTB01228385.1_pt1 | contig 13588 bp, 10 predicted proteins | sample 811161 | NCBI WGS metagenome assembly MDTB01 (sample SAMN05326650, study PRJNA326480) | marine metagenome | isolation source: seawater | place: Mediterranean Sea | collected 2009
TCTAAATATCCAATCACATATCTCGCATATCCACCAAAAATCTCATCTCCTCCTTGTCCACCGATTACAACCTTTAAATGTTCTGATGCAAGTTTTGAAACCATATATTGAGGAAAAGATCCAGGCCCAGCTGTTGGAAAATCAAGATAGTAAATTATTTTTTCAATATTATTACTAAAATCTTTACTAGTAATGTCTAAAGTGAATAATTCGCCATTAATAAGTTCTGTAGCTTTGTTCGCATAATGACTTTCATCATAGTCATTATAATTTGAAAAAAAACCATGAAACCCTTTTAATGGTTTTTCATTTGATTTACTTGCTAGATTTAATAATAGACTAGAATCAATTCCACCTGATACATAACTTCCAATTTCGACATCACCAATTAGATGATAGTCTATAGATTCTTCCATTAAATTATTTAATTTCTCATAACAAAATTCAGAATTTAAATTAAAATCAACATTGTATTTCACATCCCAATATTTCCAGATTTTTATTGCATTATTTTTAATTAAAATAGCATGGCCAGGTAGAAGTTTTTTTATACCTTTAAATAAGGTTGTTTCACCAATTGTGTATTGATATGTTAAATATTCAGCAAAAGCCTTTTTATTAGTTTGAATGCTATCAACAAAAGGTAATAATGCCTTCGCTTCAGAAGCAAAGTAAAATACATTATCTTTGATGAAATAATAAAATGGTTTAATTCCAAATCTGTCTCTAGCGCAAAATAATTCGTTTTTTTTTGAATTCCATATTGAGAATGAAAACATTCCTCTTAAATTATCTAAACAATTTACTCCATATTTTGAATAAGCACTTAAAATACACTCCGTATCAGAATCTGTTTTAAAATCCCAATCATTTTTTAATAATGACCTTATTTCTTTATAATTATAAATTTCTCCATTAAATGTTATAACATTATTGTCTTGTCCAATCATTGGTTGATTTGCATTATTAGATAAATCAATAATTGACAATCTATTATGACCAAAAACAATAGATGAATTATTATTAATCCAATAATCACTAAAGTCTGGGCCTCTATGAGATAATAACTTCATCATCGATTTTATTTTATTTTTGGGTGATACAATTAAATCATTATTCAAACTCACTATACCAGATATTCCACACATAAAAAGTCCTAATTGATATTTAATAAAAGATTTTCAAAGCTTAAATCATAATCTAAACTTTTACTTATTTCTAACCTGCTTTTAAAAAGTTTTAAATCTTTTGATTTTGTTTTAGCAAGTAAAATTTTATTTTCAAATTCATTAAAATTATCAGCAAATAAAAAAAAGTCTTTATATTTTTTTAAAGAATTTATGGTAGTTGAAACTACAGGTAATCCACAAGCTAAATATTCAAATGATTTTAAAGGAAGAGAACTTTCTACTATATATTTTTTTTTTACAAATGGCATTATTCCTAATGTAGAATTATACCCAAAAGACCTCAATTGCTCTACAGATTTAAAATTATGATATTTGAAATTTTTAAAATGAAAAAAACTTTTCCAGAGTTTTCTTTTATTTTTGTCAGTAAAGTTTACTCTTCCAAAAAAATTAAATTCGAAATTCGATAATTTTAGCATTACAAGATTTAACAATTCTAAATCTAACCTATCATTAATTCCTCCTTGATAAAAAATTAAATTTTCTTTTCTCGATTCAATTATCTTATCTATTTGATTTAATTTTGGAGCATAAAATTTATAATCAACTCCATTTTGCAGCACTAAAGACTTTCCATTATAATTCCCATTATCCAAATAGCTTCTATTTACTCCTTCTGAACATGAAACAAGAAAATTTAAATCATTTAAAATTGATTTAAGTTTATTTAAGTTTTTTGGTTTAAAAAATAAGTCACTAGAAAAAAAATCTTCTGTAGCATGAAATACTTTCATTTTTGAACTAAAATTTTTAATAAAGTAATCTAGTAGATAATTATAAATCCATAAAATTGGATTGTTACATTTTATTTTTTTTTTAAAAATATTCAATAGTTGTTTTTGATTAATTGAATTCAAATATTTTTGATTACAATGAACAATAAAAACATTATTTAATGATGATTTTTCTAAGTAAAAATTTCTTATTTTTAAATCAAATTGAACAAAATAAACTGGACAAAAATTTGCAAATCTCGATGCAAAATGATACCTATTACTTCTAGCTTCTTTTTTCCAATCTGAAAAAGTCAACATTATAACAGAGTCAAAGTTTAATTTTTTTAATTTCATATTATGATAAATCATAGATATTCATCCAAAGCATTAAATTAACCCATCTCCATGGAGAAGAATCAGACAAAGAATAATTAGTTATATCTTGATAACGTTTTTTTGCAAGTTTTGGATCTATATATTGCTCAAGTCTTTTATCTAAAATTGCATCATTTACTAAATTTTTTAGGATACCTGCTTGCCATTTTTTTTCTGGTGTAGCAAATCCAAGCTTTCCAGTTCTTAATCTAATTTTATTAGGAATCACTCCCTTTACTGATGATCTTAAAATAGATTTAGTATATCCATTTCTAATTTTAAAATTCGAAGGTAATTTCATTATGAACTCAATCAATCTATAATCTAAAAAAGGAACTCTTGCTTCTACGGAAAATGCCATGGAGTTTCTATCTTCATATTTTAATAATCCTGGAAGATTATTTTTAAAAGTTAATTGATACAAAACATTATTTAATTTTTCTTTTTCTTGATAATTCTGAAATGATTGGTTTTTGCTAAAAATACTATTTTTTATTTGAGAATTATAAAAATCTTTATTGATTGAATTAACGAATTCAACTTCATTATTTATTTTTTTATTTACAAATTTTTTAAATAAAATATTTAAAAAATTTAATATATTTTTATTTGATGAATACATATATTGATATAAAACTTTTTCAAAGAATAATTTTTTAAAATTTCTTTCTTCTTTTAATTCATTAAAAAAATAATATCTTAAACCTAAATATCCAGCTAACATCTCATCTGCTCCTTGACCATCCAACATAACTTTAATATTACCAGACTTTACTTTTTTAAACACTTCCCATTGAGCAAAAATGCTAGTTGAAGCAAATGGTTCTTCTTGATGCCAAATTAAATCATTTAAATCTTTCATCAACTTTTCTTCATTTGGATAAGTAAAATGTGATTTAACATTAGAATGATCAATAATACATTTCATATATTCTAGTTCATTTGCTTCTTCATCATTAAAATGTGAACTAAATGAATGTTGTGAATTATTAGTTTGATTTTTATTTAAATTTTTAATTATAGATACTATGGACGAGCTATCAATTCCTCCAGAAAGACAACTACCAACTTCCACATCACTTCTCAGTCTAAGTTTTACACTATCAAAAAGTAAACTTTTAAACTCTTGAGATGCTTTTTTATAATTCAAACTAAAATCTGTTTCTAATGTTGGATTATAGTATTTTTTTATTTTAAAAGTATTTTCATTAAGATTATATAAAATGTTATTACCAGGTTCTAGTTTAATAATATTTTCAAAAAATGTATACTTTGAATGTTCAATTCCACCAAAATTCAAATAATCAAATACTGAAGAATTATTTATTGCTTTATTGACAAAATTAAAATTTAATAATTGTTTTATTTCAGAAGAAAAAACAAAAAAATCATTATTTTTAAAATAATGAAATGGTTTAATTCCAAACCTATCTCTAGAACAAAATAAAAAGTTTTTTTTTCTATCATAAATTGTAAAGGCCCACATTCCATTAAATTTTTCGACACAATTTTCTCCCCATTCAACATAGGAATGTAAAATTACCTCTGTATCACAATTTGACTGAAATTTATAACCTTTTTTCTGAAGATATTTTTTAATTTCAACATGATTATAAATTTCACCATTATATACTATCCAATAATTTGAACCATTAATTGACATTGGTTGACTTCCTTTATCAGTCAAATCAATTATTGATAATCTTCTATGACCAAAACCTAAAAAATAATTTTGATCTATTTCATTTTTAATATTTTCTTCATCATGCTGAAAAAAAGTTTTAAAATAATTTTTTTTAAAAAAAACATACCCCGAACCATCTGGTCCTCTATAAACAATTTCATTATTAGCTTTTTGTATAGATTCCAAATGATTTTTAATACCTACCCGTGAATATAAACCTGTAATTCCACACATAATTAAATTTTCAAATCATCAAATAAAACTGATTCTTTAAAATCACTTAAACAATTTTCTGAGGAAAACATACTAGCATATTTATTTACTTGTTTTTTGTACATTATAATATCCTTACTTTTTAAAGATTTTATTGATTCTACCATAGATTCAACTGAAAAATCTTTTGATATTTTGCCTAAATTGTATTTTTTAATATATTTTTTCATTTCAAATGATGGTCCTGATAAAATACCTAATCTAGCTTGAATTGATTCAAAAAATTTATTTGGTAAACAATTAACATAATTAAAATTTACAGGAGGAATAAAAATTAAACTCATATCAAATTGATTTATGTATTTAGAAATTTTTTTTTGTTGGAACAGGTTCATGAAAAATTATATTTTTCGAATTTTTTGATATTTCTAAAAGATGCTTATAATAAACCATATCAGATTTAGTAATTAAAAAATTTAATTCATATTGATTTGATAATAATTTAAACGTTTCTATATATTTCTCTAACTCTCTAACAGGAGAACATACTCCGTGATGAACAAATTTTATTTTTTTTAAATCAACTACATTAATTTTTAGAGTTTGATAGTTAGGAGCATTTAATGCCAGTTTGAATTTCTTTTTTGAAATTTTTTCATATTCTTCAGCAATTTTACTAGATACTGTAAATCTATCAGTCGTTTCTTTTATATAATTTTCACATATATATTTATAAAATGGAAACCATAGTAAATTCCATTGAGGACGATTTTCAAATTCTTTAGGAGTGTATTCATGTGCATCCAAAATAACTTTTGAATTTTTTCTTTTTGCCAGTTTACAAGCTAAAGGTAAAGTAATTATATCGTTCGCAATAATTATATCAAAATCATAATCCAACATAGATTTTAAATCATTTTTTTTATATTTATTCCAATAAAAGTGTTCATAAAACCTAAAATACAAATAAAAATCAGATTTAATTGATTCTGGAATAAATAAAAGTCTAGATACCCTTAAAAAAAGTGAAATTGTTTTTCTTAATAATACTGGTAAATTATAATGTCCTGTGAATATTTTTCTATCTATCCATAATGAATTCAACCTAAAATGGCTATTAGAACCTTCATTTAATCCTGCTGTAATGATTTTAAAGTTTTTTTTAAATAAATCTATCTGCCTTAAAACTCTTGGATCAGAATTAAGATCTGAATAACTAATTATTAAAATTGTTTTCAAATTTAAATTTTTGTTTCAATTTTTACGTTTTAATTAAAAAATAAATTAACAACAATAAATTTAAAAGAGATAGAAAAGATAAAACGAAAAATAATCGTTTAGATAGTTTTAATCTTGAATAAATATATTGAATATCTTTTTTATTAAAAATGCTATTATTTTCTAAAGCATTTTGTTTCTCTGAAACAATTGAATGTTTTGTATTTATTTGATCAAAATTATTTCTCATAATTTCTGATAAATAATGAGTTGATGAATAATTTATATTAGCTCTTTTATGTATAATATGATAAAAAAATACTAAATCAAGTTTTTGAATGTAATTTTTAAAAGTATTTAATGAATTATTGACAATTTGGAAGAAAGTTTCATCAACCATATCTTGTAAGAATTTATCATTTTTAATTTTTTTTATCACTTCATTAATATTTGAAAAATCTCTTTCAAGAGGAATATAATTTTTATTTGGAATTAATTTATTACTATAATCTCCAGGAAATAAGATTAGAGCTGTTTTACAACAAATTGCCTCATAAAATTTTGGTGTTATTGTTTTATAAATTAAATTTCCATCGTAAAACTCGATTTTGTCAAACAAATTTTTATCTTTCTTATTCTCAAGATTTCTTATTTCTCCATTAAAATCAAAAATTGATGAGCCACCCTCAACACCGAGGGTTGTTTTAGAAGACGAAAGAAACTTTGGCCATTTATCACCATAAATTCTTTTATTTTCTTTTGACGAAATATCAACATTTAAATCAAATTTATTTGATAATTTTCTAAAATCATCTCCAATAGTTTGTTTTTCCTTACCCAAGCTCCCAGTGAAGTCACCTAATTCCCTACCTCTATAAACAACATCTAACTTTCTATCCTTAATAGGTTTTGTTTTAATATTCAAAAATTTATCAGTTATATATCCAGGAAATGAAGCATAAAACCATATTGTATCTAAACCTTGATCATAAACTGATTTTAAAGTTTCTAGAGGTGTTAAACATGATATAACAATGTTAATTCCCAAATAATAAAACTTATTAATTGTCATATTGATGTGTTCATACTCATCTTCTCTAATCATAACTTTTAAAGATTTTGATTTAACTATATAAGATTGCCATTCATCTGATAAAATCGAACCATGAATATCAATTGATTGATGTAATATAATTATATCAAAATCAGATTTTAAATCCTTAACTGGAACATGTTTTGGATTAATAATATCTACATCATTTTGGGAAAATTTTTTAAAAGAAAAAATATGGTCTAACACAACATCATTTACATGATCTGTGTTTCCTAACAAGAGAATTTTGAATTTTGAATTTTGAAATAAACCATTTAAGAAATTATTTTTTACATCATTCAATAAATTAAATTTATTTTTATTTAAATGATTTATTAATTCTAAATCTGTTTTCATAGCTTTCTAAACTGCCATTGACCAGGATGAAAAAAAGCAGAATTTATGCATTCGAAACTTTCATTTAATTTCACGGTAAAAGTAAAACTTCTATTTAATAAATCATATCGTTTAGTGCTATTTAATAATTCAATTGGTGCATAATCATGAATGGATAAACTTACAGAGTATTCTCCGGAACCCAACTGAATTGGAATTAATTGTAGCTCAATAAGTCGCTCGTAATCATCTTTATCAACATTAAAACTATCATTTCCGCTTAAAATATCTGAAACTAGCTTACCATTTGAATCATAGATACAAATTGCATATCTACAATTATAAGAATTATTCTTCAAAGCTTTTATAGTAAACAAAAACCTTGCATTTTTCATCGAAATAAATTCGTTAATTTGTTTATTATTATTTGCCATTGTGAAACTATTAAATCTAAGAGAATTTGATTTTCCCCACCTTGAAATCCCACCTCTTTCAATAAAATTAAATCCATTAAAATTTATATGTTTTATTTTTGAACTATCTTTGAAAGGTACAAAATTCGGTTCTTGAATTAATTTATTTGAAATCTTATTAAAATTATTATTTTTTTCAATGTTTATATTTTTTGTATTAGCCAAAATATCTTTTTCAGATATCTCACCATTCATAAACTCTTCATATTGCTTAACAACTTGAAAAACTTCTCCGGACTGAACTATTTTTCCATTGTTCAACCAAAATGCATAATCACAAAATTCTAAAACCTGGGACATAGAATGAGAAACTAATAATAAAGTACATTTTGATTTTTCAACTAATTTCGTAATTCTAGATCTACACTTTGCAATGAAGTAAGCATCTCCTGCACTTAGAACCTCATCTATAAGTAAAATATCAGGAGCTATAGCTGTAGCAGTAGCAAATCCTAATCTAGCAAGCATTCCATTTGAATAAGTTTTAACAGGTTGATGTAAATAATCACCTAATTCAACAAAATCTATTATGTCATCCATAATATTATTAATTTGTTTTTTGTCTAAATCATTATAAATCAATGATGCAGAAATATTTTCATATCCAGTATAATCAGGATGAAAGCCTACACCAGCATCCATTAAACTTTGAACTTTACCATTGACAAATATTTTTCCTGATGATGGAATATAATTTTTTGTGATTAATTTCAAAAGTGTTGATTTTCCAGCTCCATTTCTTCCTAGAATACCAATTTTTTGACCCTTTAAAATCTTAATATCTATATTATTTAAAGCTTTATGTGATGGATAAGGATTTTGATTTTTCCAAAAAAAAACTTTTCTAAAACCAAGCACATCTACTGCCTGACTTAATGGAGAAGGATAAAGTTTATAACTTTTTGAAACTGAATTTAATTCTATTGCTATATTTTTATGATTAGACATAATTAGAGGCCTCAAACTTCAGCTTCTTAAAAATATTATAGCCTATAAAAAAAGTAACAATACTTAAAAAAGTTAGAACGATTAAAATATTAAATGGTGGTAAAGAACCTTTAGCAAAAATATACTGATTTGAAATTACAAAATATGATAATGGATTTAACCAAATTAAAAATTGAAATTGTTCAGGAACCATTGAGGGAGTGTAAGCTATTGGACTCAAAACCATTAAAATCATATTAGAATAAGCTATAATATTTTTTAAATCTTTAACAATTAACATTACTAATGAAAAAATCCAAGTTATTCCAGTTATAAAAAAAATTTGCATTAAAGCAAAAAGAGGAGCCAAAAAACTATAATAAGAAAAATTATTAGTAAAAACTGAAACAATTATTATTAAAATCATTCCAAAAAGATAAGATGGTGTTGAAGACAAAATTGTATTTACTGTCACTATTTCAATAGGAAAAACAGGATTTTTCAATAAATCCTTGTTTGTCTCTAAAGAAGATGAACCCATTGAAATTGCTTCAGCATGAAAAAGAAATGATATAATACCTGAAAATATATGAATAACATATAAAACTCTATCCATTTCCATAGGTCTTACCTTAAAAATAACTAAGTAAATTGCAGAATAGATAGACATAAAAATTAATGGAGAAATTAGAACCCACCAAACTCCTAAAATTGAACCTGAATTTTTTTTCTTAATTTGATCCCTAACAGATTTTTGAATTAAAAAACTATTTTTTATAAGGAAAATAATCGGGTTTGAAATTCTCATTAGTTTAGGTTATAGTTTTCAATTTGATTAATAATTTTTTGAGCTGTTTTTCCATCACCATATAAATTTTTATTTTTGATTTTTAAATTTTTCTCATTCATAAATTCTAAAATTTTTTCACTTGAAATTGGGCACAATTTATTTGCTCCTGCTTCTAATAATTCAACCCATTCAGTTTCTTTTCTAAGTGTAATGCAATTTACGCCTAACATATACGCTTCTTTTTGAATTCCTCCTGAATCTGTTATAATTTTTTTTGCATTTTTTTCAAGTAATAACATATCTAAATAGCCTAGAGGTTCTATAATTTTCAAAGAGCCATTCAATTTTATATTATATTTATTAATTTTTTTCAAAGTTCTAGGATGCATTGGAATTATAACTGGAAGTTCTGATTTACTTAAAGCTAAAAAAATTTCTTTAAGATTAAATTTACTATCTGTATTCTCTTGACGATGAATTGTTGATAAATAATATTTTTTTGGTGATAATTTTAAATTATCCAAAATAGAAGAATTATTTTTTGCTATTTTCATATAATGAAGAAGTGAATCATTCATAATATCTCCAACAGAAAAAATTTTTTTCTCATCTATTCCCTCGGAAAGTAAATTTTTTTTTGCATTATTATTTGGAACAAATAACAATTCTGAAACATGATCTGTTAAAATTCTATTTATTTCCTCAGGCATGGACCTGTTAAATGATCTCAAACCAGCCTCTATATGAACAATTGGTATGTTTAATTTTGAAGATGCAATTGAACCAGATAGTGTGGAATTAGTATCTCCAAAAACTACTACATAATCTGGCTTAATATTAATTAAATTTCTTTCAATTAATTCAATTTGTCTTCCAGTCATTTCACCATGAAGAGATGAATTTATATTTAAATTATATTTTGGTGATGGTATTTCCATTTGTTCAAAAAAAATTTTACTCATGTTATAATCAAAATGCTGACCAGTATGTATAATTATTTCATTTATATTTTTTTTTTTTCTTATTGCTTGAGATAACATAGAAGCTTTAATAAATTGAGGCCTGGCTCCAATAATTGTAACAATTTTCATTATAATCGATTACCTTTTTTGTCCACTTTTCCAATTATTTTACCTGGGTTTCCAACTACTAATGAAAATGGTGGAATATCTTTGGTGATAACAGTACCTGAACCAATCATCGCGTATTCTCCGATAGTTACTCCGCAAACGATAGTAGCATTAGCTCCAATACTTACTGATTTTTTTATTAGTGTTTTTTTATAAAACTGAGATCCTCTCTGAGGAAACTCTGATCTTGGTAATTTAATATTTGTAAAAACCATAGATGGACCACAAAAAACATAATCTTCTAGCTCTACACCTTCATAAACCGAAACATTATTTTGAATTTTTACAAAATTGCCAATTTTAACATTATTTCCAATGACTACGTTTTGGCCTAAATGACAGTTTTTACCTAAGTTTGCTCCACTTAAAATATGTGAGAAATGCCAAATTTTTGTACCTGATCCAATTTTTACATCTTCATCTATATATGAAGATTCGTGTATAAAGAAATCTTTTTTATTCATTATTTATTAATTGTTTACTTGCACTAACTAAAATATTCGTTACCCTCAAAGCATGTTCGCCATTTGAGAATTTAATTTTATTTCCATCTAAATGATTACAAAAATATTCAAGTTCTTCTGATAATGGCATTTTATTTTCATAATCAATTAAAGTTATCGGACCATCAATTTTTTCAGGAATTCCTTTTTCAAAGTCAAATTTTTTTGTGTAGAGTTTTAAAGGCTTCTTATCTAAAGAGTCCTCAAAAGTTATCATTGCATTTGACCCTATAACTACTAATCTTTGCTCTTTAAATGGATGTAACCAACTAACAAAAATATGTCCCTCAACACCATTTTCATATTTAAGCTGAGTAATTGTTGAATCTGGAATACCTTTTTGAAGAAATGTACTTCCATTACTAATAATTTTTTTCGGAGTAGATTCTATGAGAAAATCAAAAATAGAAATATCATGAGGTGCTAAACTCCAAAAAACGTTTTCTTGTGTTCTCACTTTACCAAGATTTAATCTATTGCTATATACATATTGTAAATCACCTATGATATTTTCATCTATCATTTTTTTAATTTTTCTTATTGCTGGATGAAAAAGCATCAAATGACCAACCATCAAGTTTATATTTTTTACTTTGGATAATTCAACTAATTCTTTTGCATCATCTATTGACAATGTGAGTGGTTTCTCAACCAAGAGATGAAAATTATTATTTATTATTTTTTTTTGCTATTTTGAAATGTGTTTCAGCTGGAGTAGCAACTACAAATCCATCAAAAAAATTATTTGACAAGGCTTCATCTAATTCATTAAAAATTTTTATTTTAGGATAATCTTTTTTGTAATTTTCAATCAAACTCAAATTTGAATCTACTATTCCTCCTAAATAACCAAGAGAATTCAAAGTTCGAATGTGATTTTTACCCCAATAACCTCCACCAACAACACATATTTTTTTTTTCATTTTTTTAACACCTTTTTAATAAGGTTTGTAATTTTTAAAATACTTTCTTCACCAAGATAAGGATGCATTGGCAAACTAAATATTCTTCTAGAAACTTCTTCACTAATTTTAAGATTTCTTCCTGATTGTTCTAAATATTTATAAGCAGTTTGTTGATGAAGAGGTGTTGGATAGTATATTGCGGTTGGAACTCCATTATCTTTTAAAAAAGTTTGAATCTTTTTTCTTTCTTTTTCATTTTTTGCCAATACTGAATATTGAGCCCATGCTGAAATATTGGTTGGACGAACATAAGGAGTTATTAAAATCTCTGATAAATGTTTATTATACATTTTAGCAATTTGATTTCTAGATTTAATTTCATCATCAAAAATTTCAAGCTTTGCAAGCAAAATAGCCGCCTGAATTGTATCTAATCTTCCATTTAAACCTATCCTAACATTATCATATTTATCAGATCCTTTTCCATGAACTCTTATGGACTTAATAACATCTGCAAGTTCATCATCATTGGTAAAAATAGCACCACCATCACCATAACATCCTAAAGGCTTGGCAGGAAAAAAAGATGTTGCTCCACAAACTGTTAAACTTCCTGATTTTTTACCATTTTGAGATGAACCAAAACCCTGCGCTAAATCCTCAAGAACCCACATATCATGAGATTTAGCAATATCATTAATCTTATCATAATTTGCTGGCTGCCCAAAAAGATCTACTGGAATAATTACCTTAGGATTTAAACCATTTTTTTTAGCATATTCAATGGAGTCATTTATTTTAGAAGTAGAAATATTAAAACATTTTCCACATATGTCAGTAAATATTGGCGTAGCACCAAGTAGAGAAACAACCTCAGCTGTTGAAACAAATGTAAATGAAACAGTGATAACTGCATCTCCTGGACCAATTCCTTTAGCCATTAATGGTAATAACAAGGCATCTGTTCCTGATGAACATGAAATTGCATGTTTTACATTCACATATTCAGCTAATTTAGACTCAAGTTCATTAACCTCGGGACCCATGATATATTTTCCGTGATCAAGAACTTTAGAAATATTTGAGTTTATCTTATTTTCAATAATTTTAAACTGTTTTTTTAAATTAATAAATTCCATGATTATTTAATAGATGCTTTCTGAAGTATTGAAATTACTTCTTTTGTATGATTTATTCCTGTTAAACATTTATATTTATATTGAATGCAATCAAAAAAATGATTTATTTCAGAGCTTAATGGCTCTTCCCAATTAACACTAGGAAATTTTACATCCCCAGACCTATGATTAAAATTAAATATCTGATTATTATCAAAATCCATATTTTCACCTAGCACAGCTTTTGGATCAATTCCTTTATCATATATTGCTATTTTATTTTTTGACAAATCATCGTAAACAATCATTTTTTTTGATCCAACTACTGTTATTTTCCGAATTTTGTTAGGATCTAACCAACTAACATGAATATTTACTAATATATTATTAGAATAGCTTAATGTTAAAAATGAAACATCTTCAATTCCCTTTTGCAAGTAATCCATACCATTTCTTGATACTTTCAATAGTTTTAAATCTTCAAGCCAAAATTTAATTATACTTATATCATGTGGAGCTAAGTTCCATAATGCGTCAACATCGTTTCGTATTCTACCGAGATTCAATCTTTGACTATAAATATATCTTATTTCCCCAATATCTCCTGAACTAATAATCTCTTTAATTTTTTTTACCGCTGGATTAAAAAGAAAGGTATGACCTGACATTGCTATCAATCCATTTTTTTCTGATAAAAACTGAATTTTTTCTACTTCTTTAATTGTCGTTGCCATAGGTTTTTCCACTAAAATGTGTTTTTTATTTTTTAATGCTTTTATAGCTAATTCATAATGAGTTTTTACTGGTGTTGCAATTACAACTGCATCAATTTCAGCATTATCAAAAACATCATTTGCATTACTAGATACTTTAATGTTTGGATAAAGAGATTTAACATAATTTTTTCGTTCATCAGA
>MDTB01031999.1_pt1 | contig 13587 bp, 9 predicted proteins | sample 811161 | NCBI WGS metagenome assembly MDTB01 (sample SAMN05326650, study PRJNA326480) | marine metagenome | isolation source: seawater | place: Mediterranean Sea | collected 2009
GGCAGGGGCAGGGGCACGGCAAAAACAACCGGCAGAATAATAAGTTTAACAAGAAAGCTAAAAAGAAGCCGCGTTGGCAAAAAGGCCGTCCAAACCGGGTACCTCGCGAGGAGGCGTCCGGTCTTGAAATCGGTGAGCTGCCTGAATTCGAGTTGTTCGAAGATCTGGATGCCGTGAGCACCTTGGCTCTGGAGCTGGCTTCCGGTGGTGCGGAACCCCTGAACTTCAATCGGCTCTATGATCTGCCATTGCCCGAATTGCGTGAGGAGGCGGGGGAAGCTGCACTAGATGTCCCGGCAGCACCCAGTCGTGATCAATTGATCCATGCTTTTATACAAAGTGCGGCGGAGAAAAAATCGGCTATCCTGACTGAGGGAGTGCTGGATTTGCTGGAAGATGCGGAAGGCGGCTTACTTGTCTACATGCGGGATAGCTATCGTCAACGCGCACTGAGTGCTTTTGTTCCGCAGGCTTTGATTAAGAAATATGGCTTGCAACAGGGTCATATCATTAAAGCACAGCTGCATCCGCGGCGTGAAAACGAGTCATGCCCCTTTGTTGTTGCGATTCAGGAGGTCATGGGGCGTGAGCCGGCCTCGGTCAGTGAGATCGTACCTTTTACCGAGCGGGTACCGTATTATCCGACCAGTCGTATTCTTCTGGAGACGGGTAAAGATTCCTCATGGGATAATCTCTCCATGCGGGTTGTCGATTGCCTTACCCCTATCGGTTTTGGTCAGCGTGGCCTTATTGTAGCGCCTCCCCGAACCGGTAAGACGGTTCTTCTGCAGTCCATGGCAAATGCAATTCAGCACAGCTATCCGGACGCCCATCTTATCGTGCTCTTGATTGATGAACGGCCTGAGGAAGTGACGGATTTCCTGCGGCAATGTACCGGTGAAGTGGTTAGTTCCACTTTCGATGAATCTGCCGAAAGCCACGTGCATGCCGCTGAAATGGTCATTGCCAAGGCGCGCCGTATGGTTGAAGTCGGCCAGGATGTGGTCATTCTTCTGGATTCCATTACCCGACTGGCACGAGCTTACAATACAATGATGCCGAATAGCGGGAAGATCCTTTCCGGTGGTGTCGAAGCCAATGCCTTGCAGCGCCCCAAGCGCTTTTTTGGCTCTGCCCGTAACATTGAGGATGGTGGCAGCTTGACTATTTTGGGTACGGCTTTGGTGGAGACCGGTAGCAAAATGGATGAGGTCATTTTCGAAGAGTTCAAGGGTACCGGTAATATGGAACTGCACTTGGATCGAGGCCTCTCTGACAAAAGAATATTCCCTGCTTTAAATATGGAAAAGAGCGGTACTCGAAAAGAGGAACTGCTCTATCATCCGGACGAAATGAACAAGATTTATGCATTGCGCAGAGCAATGAAAGGAATACCGTCGGTGGATGCTATGGAAATGCTTATTCAGCGTATTAAGAAAACCAACTCGAATGCGGAGTTCCTGATGAGCGTGTCCAAATAGTTGTACATTTATAAAAACGATTTCTACCTTGATTGCAAAAATATGCAATTCTACCAGTTGACTACTTTTATCCCTAAACTCCTTAGCTAACAGTGACCTCAGCAGACGATTTTGTCCTACAACTTATCGAAGATAATTCGATCGTGGATAGTACTACGATTGAAGCGGCCAAGCAAAAGGTAGCCGATGACAATCTTGGCGGTGATCCTAATACAGCCGTTATCGACGTGTTACTCTCTAATGAGTCCCTAAATCATTTGCAGATTGCGGAAGCATTGGCCGATGCTTTCGGCATGGAGGTGATCGATTTGGCCAGTGTAAAGGCCAGCGACGAAACCCTCTCCGTGGTCAGCTATGATCTAGCCAATCGTTACAAGGTATTTCCTCTGGAAGCGGATGATTCGATTCTGGAATTAGCCATAGCCGATCCTCTGGATATGGATGCGATTGATACCCTCAGTCATATACTCAAACGAACGATCAACACAAGGGTGGCACCCCTTTCGCAAATTGAGGAGGCCATCCAAGAAAACTACGAAGCGGCTAAAGCAGCTGCTATGGGAGTGGAGGATATCTTCTCCGATGCGGAAGGTGGCCAAGGTCTGGATTTAGGAATGGATGTTTCTGGTGCCGAGCACGGCCAGGTAGGAGAGGACGATGCCCCGATCATTCGCTATGTGCATATGATTATCTCGGAAGCACTGAAGCGTCGTGCTTCGGACATTCATATGGAGCCACTGGAGAAGCGTTTTCGTATTCGTTTCCGGGTGGATGGTGTTTTACATGAGGTTGAGAATCCACCGAAGCGACTGCAGCCATCGATTATTTCGCGCATTAAGATTATGGCGAATGTGAGCATCGCGGAAAAGCGTGTTCCTTTGGATGGTCGTATTAATATTCAGGTAGGCGAAAAAATTATCGATCTTCGTGTTTCTACGCTACCAACTGCCTTCGGTGAAAGCATCGTTATGCGTATTCTGGATAAAGAAGGTCTAAATCTGGGGTTACCACAACTCGGCTTTTTCAGCGATGACCAAGCTACCTTTGAGCGCATAATTTCTCTGCCAGACGGTATTTTTCTGGTTACAGGACCCACCGGTTCGGGCAAATCGACAACACTCTATTCCGCTCTCAACTACATCAATCATCCGGATAGAAAGATCATCACGGTCGAAGATCCAGTCGAGTATGAGATGGGCGGGATTAATCAGGTGCAGGTTAAGCGCGACGTCGGTATGACTTTTGTTGCCGCTCTACGCTCCATGCTCCGTCAGGCGCCGAATATCATTATGGTCGGGGAAATCCGTGATAAGGAGACCGCAGAGATTGCGGTCAATGCTTCGCTGACCGGTCACATGGTTTTCAGTACCCTGCACACCAATGATGCGCCGAGTGCGGTTTCCCGTCTCGTCGATATCGGTATCAAGCCATTCCTAGTGTCCGCTTCTTTGCGTGCGGTATTAGCCCAGCGTTTGGTCCGTCGTATTTGCCCCGGTTGTAAGCAATCGGACCAACCGGATGAACGTCTTTTGAATTCGCTCGGCATTCGTAGTGACCAAGCAGTGGAGGCTAACTTCTCTCGCGGAGAGGGTTGTCCCAAGTGTAATTCAACCGGATTTCGCGGTCGGGTAGGTATCTTCGAAATGTTTTCGATGAACGAGGAACTCCAGCAAATGGTTTACGAGGAAGCGAGTCTCGTCATGTTGCGTAACAAGGCCCGTGAAATGGGTATGCGTGCCCTTCGTGAAGACGGCGCTCGTAAAGTGCTTGCCGGCGTAACAACAGCAGAGGAAGTCCTTCACTCTACAGTTTCCGATATGGCCTAAGCGCAATTGCCTGACTATGCTGTTATCGCCGAACACAGAATGAGCTACGATATAACAGATCTGCTGGATTCAATGGTCTCTCAGGGAGCATCGGATTTACATGTGCAGGTTGGCCAAGCACCTTCGATGCGTATTCACGGTTCGATGAAGCCGGTGGAGGGGCCGAAGCTGGAGCCTTCAGATGCGGAGTCGCTCGTCAAATCGATTACCCCGGATGTACAGATGGAAAAAATCCAGTCCTCCGGCGGTGCTGACTTTGGATTTGCTTTTGCCGATAAGGCTCGTTTCCGCGTTAGCGTTCTCCGTTCTAAGGGTAACTTCGGAATGGTTCTTCGACAAATCCCCAATGAGCTGCTGTCCCTCGATAAGATCGGGCTGCCCGATAGCATCCTCGATATTATCCGTCGTCCCCGCGGGCTTGTTTTGGTTACCGGCCCCACCGGATCCGGTAAGTCGACAACGTTGGCGTCTATGGTGGATTGGATAAATACTCACCGCGATGGACATATCATCACGATTGAAGATCCGATCGAGTATTACCACGATCATAAGAATTGTATTGTTACCCAGCGGGAAGTGGGCAGCGATGTGGGCAATTTTGCAGACGCTATTCGGGGCGCTCTTCGACAAGATCCGGACGTGATTTTGGTCGGAGAAATGCGGGACTTGGAAACCGTAGAGGCAGCCATCGGTGCCGCCGAAACCGGACATTTGGTCTTTGCTACTCTGCACACCACCGGTGCAGCTCGTACAGTGGATCGTATTGTCGATGCCTTCCCCTCTGCAATGAAAGACCAGATCCGGACACAACTGGCTTCCTCTATCGTAGCAGTTATTTCTCAAGTCCTTTGCAAAAAAACCGGTGGAGGACGCGTGGCCGGCTTTGAGATTATGGTCACGACGAACTCTATCGCGCAGCTTATCCGTGACAATAAGACATTCCGTATCGCTTCGGATATTCAGACGGGCGCTGCTCGCGGTATGATCGGACTGGATGCCCATCTTCTTAGTTTGTATCGCAAGGGATTGATTACAGAAGAAGAAGCACTATCAAAATGCCAGACGCCGGAGCAACTTGCTGAGCGATTGAAACAATCCGTCGCCTCGATGAACTAACACTTATCGCATACCCAGACCAGACCTCCCCCATGTTTGAAGATCACAACGACACAATATTTGAGATTATAAAATCCTCGGAGCTCCTCGACGACTCGCAGTTGGATGAAATAAACGAATCTCATTTGCAGACCGGCAAACCCCTCGCCGAGGCAGTTATCGACTCCGGCTTGGTTGAACGCAGACAGATTCTGTCACTCGTCGCCGACTATCTTGGCCTGGAATGCGCGGATTCGACTCCGGAGCGTGTGCCGGAGCAAATAGCTGCCATCGTCAAGCCATCCGTAGCTCGCATGTACGCAATTGTACCACTGGAGAGTGATACCGCTTCGGTCAAGGTTCTGGCTAAAGATCCGTTTAATGCCAGTATCATCGATGATCTGACTTTCACGTTGAACAAAGATATCCACGTCCTCGTCTGTGATCCGGACGATCTGGACAAGTTGATCGTCGATACCTATGGCGAAGAAGACTCCTCCATTGATGACATTATTGGAGACATGGGGGATACCTTCAGTGAAATGGATGATGACGCATCCGAGACGGATCTAACCGATGTGGCCAATCAGACGCCGATCATTCGTTTCGTGAATGTCGTCTTGCAACAGGCCATTAAAGACAAAGCTTCAGACGTGCACTTTGAGCCCTATGAGGATCAGTTTCGTATCCGCTATCGGATTGACGGTGCCCTCTATGAAATGGCACCACCGCCGAAAAGTTTAGCCATACCGGTCATTTCGCGGATCAAGGTCTTGTCCAACATGAACATCTCTGAGTCCCGTATTCCACAAGACGGGCGGATTAAGATGACCATTTCCGGACGTCCTGTTGATTTGCGGGTTTCGACTCTGCCGACACAATTCGGCGAGAGTGTAGTGCTCCGTGTTTTGGATAAATCGGTCGTCAATCTGGATTTGGAAGCACTCAGTCTTCCGGATGATATTTTGGGGAAAATCCGCGATCTGGTCGCTCGTCCAAATGGGATCTTTATTGTTACCGGGCCGACCGGATCAGGCAAGACCACCACACTCTACAGTGCGCTTCGTGAAGTAAACAAAATCGAAACCAAGATTCTCACTGCAGAAGACCCGATTGAGTACGAAATCGACGGCATTATGCAGGTTGCGGTGAATCACCAGGTAGGTCTTGATTTCGCCCGCGCACTGCGTGCTTTCCTTCGCCAAGATCCCGACAAAATCATGGTTGGTGAGATTCGTGACTTGGAGACGGCGCAAATTGCCGTGCAGGCATCCCTCACCGGACACGTTGTCCTTTCTACTCTTCACACCAATGATGCGCCCGGCGCAGTCACCCGTCTCATTGATATGGGGCTGGATGCATTCCTTATTTCTGCTTCATTGGAAGCCATACTGGCTCAGCGCCTCTTGCGGAGTATATGTAAGTCCTGCCGTACGGCCTATGAGCCGGGGCGCGACCTGATTGATATGCTGGAGGTCGATCCGCTGGAAATCGCGGATAAGGACTTCTACTACGGAAACGGTTGCCCCGAGTGCAGCAAGACCGGTTACCGTGGTCGAGTCGGATTATTTGAAATGGTCATGATAACCGATGCCTTGCGCGAACTGATTAACAAGAAAGCACCGACTCTGGCGATTCGCCAAAAAGCGATGGAACAGGGAATGAGAAGCTTGCGCGATGATGGACTACGCGCCATATTCGACGGTAATACAACCATAGAAGAAGTTTTAAAATACACCTAAACCCCATAGAGATAGTAAGATGCCAAAGTTCACATATTCCGCCATTGATTCGAACGGTAAACAAAAGACAGGTTCACTCAACGCAGGCTCTGAAGAGGAAGCACGTAACAAGCTTAGCTCGATGGGGCTGATGCCGACTTCTGTCGCCGAGGGCGACGGTCAAAGTAGCGAATCGAGTGCTAAACAAAAATCTGTCAAAGCGAAGAAGAAATCTTCTGGTGGATTTTCCCTTGGGAAGAAAGTCAAGCAAGCCGAGTTGACTACTTTTACAAGACAATTGGCCACGCTTTTGGAGGCCGGCCTACCATTGCTACGCGCGCTTGAGGTGATGATCCGGCAGGAGCGCAACGAACGTTTCAAGGGAGTTATGCAGCAGATAGCGGATCAGGTAAAGTCGGGTAATTCTTTCTCTGACGGCCTTTCACAGCACCCTAAGGTATTTGATCGACTCTATGTCAACATGATCAAGGCGGGTGAAGCCGGTGGTGTTCTTGAGGTCGTGCTTTCCCGTCTCGCCGGTTTTATGGAGAAGGCGGAAAAGACCAAGAAAAAGGTGCAATCAGCCATGGTCTATCCGATCGTTGTGGTTTCCGTGGCCGTCGCTATCGTTGCCCTGCTTATGGTCGTTGTGGTGCCCAAGTTCCAGTCGATTTTCGAGGACATGCTCGAGGGTAAGGCGCTGCCTGCTCCCACACAGCTGGTCATCAATATCAGTAATTTTGTGAAGGATAATATATTTCTTTCCCTAGCTCTTCTTGCGCTCCTCTTTTTTGCTTTCAAATTCCTCGGCAGGACAGCAGTTGGGGCCAAGGCTTTCAACTGGTCGTCGATTAACTTCCCCAAAGTGGGTGATCTGGTTCGTAAGGTGAATATCGCCCGCATTACCCGTACCTTCGGTACATTGTTGTCCAGTGGGGTTCCTATCCTGCAAGCGATTAATATTACCAAGGATATTACCGGTAATGTCTTTTTCTCCGGAGCGCTCACCCGCGTGCATGACAGTGTTCGCGATGGTGAACCACTGGCCCGGCAGATGGATCGCGAAAGTGTCTTTCCCAATATGGTCACCAGTATGATCGATGTGGGCGAAGAGACGGGTGACTTGGCTACGATGCTCAATCGTGTGGCCGACAACTATGACGAGGATGTGGACAATGCCGTGGCCGGTATTACTTCAATTATTGAGCCGATCATGATTGTTTTCCTCGCACTTGTTGTCGGTTTTATCGTTATCGCGCTCTTCCTGCCGATCGTCGAAATCATCAAGCAACTTTCGGGCTGAGGTCGCTTACTGCGGCTTCCCTGTTTGCGCTCATACCCCAAGCGCACTACCGCCGCCGATTCTCGGCGGCGGTTTTTATTCTCTAAGCAATCATCCTGATATGAATACAGTATGGCTCCTCGTAGTGCTTCTCCTCCTCGCTAAGACAGCGGCCAGTCTTATTTTAGATGCATTGAATCTGCAATATTGCCGAAAATGTGCAGGCGAAGTTCCGGAAGCTTTCCGAGGCTTTATTGACGCACAGGCATATGAAAAATCGATAGATTATACTGTGGCGAAGGCACGTTTTGGCATGCTCAACGATGCCTTTGATACCATCGTCCTGCTTTGTATTCTCTCTTTCGGATTTCTTCCTTGGGCTTATGACTTAGCCAGCAGTTGGTTTGGATACGGCATTTGGGGGCAGTCCGTCGTGCTTCTCGGCTTGCTCTTTGTTCTTTCTCTTCCCGGCTTGCCTTTCGAGTGGTGGCATACCTTTAGGATCGAAGAACGCTTTGGCTTTAATAAGAGCACTACCGGCCTCTGGTTGTCCGATAAGGGCAAAGGTTTATTTTTGGCTTTCCTCATCGGTTGTCCATTGCTTGCACTCTTACTTTTTCTTGTAGAATCCGCCGGTGTCTATTGGTGGGTCTGGGGCTTTGCCGCATTTTTTCTTTTTCAGCTCATCTTGGTGGTCGCTTTCCCCATGTTTATTATGCCGCTCTTTAATAAGATGGAACCGCTCGAAGACGGTTCTCTTCGGGAGCGCCTTTTTGCTCTGTCTGATCGCACGGGATTTCTCGCCCAGACAATCCTTAAGATGGATGGTAGCCGTCGTTCCACCCACTCAAATGCTTTCTTTGCCGGCTTTGGACGCTTTCGCCGGATTGTCCTCTACGATACCTTGATGGAGCAGATGAATGAAGAGGAATTAGAGGCCGTTCTGGCGCACGAGATTGGGCATTACAAACTCGGCCATATCCCCAAAATGGTCGCTCTTTCTGCAGTCTCCGGTCTCGTTATGTTTGCTGCACTCGGCTGGCTGACGACGAGTCCCTGGTTTGCTCAGGCGTTCTTTTTCAGCGAAGCGGATTCGCAGGCATTGGTACCCGTACTTCTGCTCTTTATGATTCTTTCCGGTTTTATTTCCTTCTGGCTTTCACCGCTTTCCAGCGCGCTTTCGAGAAAGCACGAGTACGAGGCTGATGCCTTTGCTCGAAACGCAGTTGGTGGCGCAGAGCCTCTGATTTCCGCTTTGCGTAACCTGCATGAGAAGAATCTAAGTAATTTAACACCGCATCCACTCTATAGTGCTTTTCACTATTCGCACCCGACCTTGCTCGAGCGTGAATCGGCCCTCCAGTCAGTCGCTCAATCATGATCGCTCGGGCTCGCCGTTCTCTTCGTCCGGCTTGGCTCTTTTACCTGTTCCTCCTACCAGTGCTACTGTCTGCAGATACACTGCGTATTGCCACCTACAATCTGCATAATTATCTGCAGGCCGATCGAGTGGTTGAGGGGCACTGGCGCCCCGATTACCCAAAACCCGAGTCCGAGAAGCGCGCCCTGCGCAGTACCATCCTCTCCGTCCGTCCTCACATCTTGCTTGTTCAGGAGATAGGTGAGATCGAACACCTGGAGGAACTTAGGGCAGACCTGGCCGCCGGCGGTCTGCATTTCCCACACATTGCCCACATGCAATCGGTCGAAGGTGAGAGACACATGGCGGTTCTCTCTCGTAGACCGTTCCGTTGGGTCATTCGCCATGAGGATCTCAGTTTCAAATACTTTGACCAGCGTTTGTTGGTTAAGCGTGGCCTGCTTGAACTCGCGGTTGGCTATGGCTCCGGCGCTGAAGATACACTGTTGTTATTCGCGCTTCATTTGAAGAGTGCCTATTCATCGAACCCGGAGGATCCAAAATCAGTTAAACGTCGATTAGGGGAGGCAACAGCTTGCCGTGACCGGATTATTGCTCGAACAAAAGAAGCCGGTCATGAACGCTACTGTATAGCGGGTGATTTTAATGATCACCCGAACTCTCCCGTGCGGCATCGTTTTTTACGTCGGGGAGAGCTACAAATTGGGACTGCTGTAGAGGCCATAGACGAACGCGGAGAGGCTTGGACGCACCACTTTTCTAAGCAACGTTTGTATTCGACTCTGGACGGCTTTATTCTCTCACCTGCTGCACAGTCGCTCCTTGTCGGGGGGCAGGGCAGTGTCGTCGATTCACATCTAGGTGTCACCGGGAGCGACCATCGGTTGGTCTACATTGATTTGCTGGTTCCCCAATAGTGCCGGATGAAAGTGCCGCAGCGTGATTAATTCCAAGCCGGTGGGTTTTGCAGTTCCGGTTTGAGCATCCCGATACAGGGCAGCTGCCGGTAGCGCTCGGCAAAGTCGAGGCCATAGCCCACGACAAAGGCGTCCGGGATTTTGAAGCCGACATAATCCGCGCTGAAATCCACCGATCTCGGTGCATCCTTATCCAGTAGTACGCAGGTTTTTATCGAGGCTGGCTCCATTTTCTCAATGGTTTTGGTAATCATCGATAAAGTCTGTCCCGTATCCAGGATGTCGTCGATCAAGAGTACGTCGATGCCCTGCAGATCAAGGCGTACACGATCAATGATCTCCGGTTGTTGAACCGGGCGGGTCTCGTCGCGATAGCTTGCTACGCGGATGCAATCCAGTTGGACGGGCAGGCGGATTTGGCGAATCAGATCCGCCACAAAAATAATTGCGCCATTGATAATTGCGATAACCGCAAGTTCCCGACCCACATAGTCACAAGTGATCTGGTGTCCCAGTTCAGCTAGCCGTGCCTGAATATCGGACTCGCTAACAAGGATCTTCTCCAAGTCGTCCAACGGATTATTTTCTTCAATAGGCTCAGGCATAAAAGGATCAATTTGCGGCGTCTGTTTCACCCAGAAAGCTTGGTTCGGGTATACGGTAGCGCTCTAAAATTCGCTGGGTAGCTGCTTCCAGCTCGTCGGCGTCAAGCACCATGTGTACTAACGCCTCATCCGGCATAAAAAGAATTCGATGATAGCCGTCGATTGGGTTTTGCAGGGCCGCTTCGACTTCCTCTAACGATTCAATTTTCTGCTCGTTAATCTGATCGACGACCAGTAGCCGGGCAGATTCATAGCCTCGGTTATAATCGTCTGGAAGTACCATTGAGAGCACAATCAAGCCACCGCGATCCCCAATCGGAGGCGCTTCTTCGTAGTAATCCAGCAGTAGGGAGGTTTCCTGTCCCAGTGAACGCATCAGAGGCCCGGTCAATGGCTGGAAGACAAGGCCTCCGGTAATCAGATATTCCGGTGCGCGATCAAAGCATTGCTCGGGAATAACACTTTTTTCGAAGTCCGCTTGCGGTAGCTTGTAGTCGATGCTCGTCTCGGTCCCATCGCGCCAGACTTTCATCGTTACACTTTGCTCGGCAAAATGCGAACGGGTGGCGAGTCCATTCATTGACAGACGGCCATAATCCGGGTCGATGTATTTGCCGTCATTATCAATCGAGAAGCCATCGATTTCATAAAGAATGTCTCCAGTCCGCAGGGTATTCTTGGAGAGCCCACGCTTCCCGATTTCAGTGATGACCACACCTTCACCCAATTTGGGAAAGCCTTTTGATCGCACCAGCGCCGGGTTTTTGCCATCCATCCAATCGAAATCAAAGAAGGCCGCCCCCGGTGGATTCGGGCCTTCCCGGGCTTCTAATACATTTTTGATAAAGGGCGCCGGGAGGATCGTTAGTCGATTGTCCGATCCCGAAGAGGTCAGGCCGATCAGTCGGTTTTTATCGATCACCACTTCCGCCCAGCCGGCTGCACTGATTTCGGAGGATACGGCCAGTGACAGGTGGCGGATATAGCTGGTCTTGCTGCTACCAATGTAGAGACGAATGATTTCAGCGGCACGGGACTCAATACGCCCGCTACGCCAACGGTAGATTTGCATATCGCCTCGCAATGGCAGCTTGGAGGCCAGTTTTACCGGGCGCATGTCGTTCCAGAAGCTTGGGTCCTCCACTTCCAGCAGAGCGATGTTCGTGTGGTAATCGATCCAGAGGAGTTGGGCTGTAAAATGACGGCTTTGTCCTCCCTTGCGAATCCGGCATAGGTATTGTCCGGAGAGGCCGTCTGCCGTAGTCAGGATACGCTTGCCCGAAAGGATGATCCCATTTTTGCGGGTCTGTGTATTACCCACGATCCAAGGTATCTTGTAGCTGTAAGTCGCTTGAGTGACTTCGATCTCTACGACCGAAGCCTTGGCATCAAAGCTCTTAGCCGGAATCAACGGAGCCGCTGATAGCGAGGCAGAGAAGAGAAGTAGCCCGACGAATAGAGGGTAAAAATACTGGGTCATAGCTCGGCCTCCGGCACTCGTTTCAGGCTAGGGATGTTATACTGCTCCTGAAGTTCTCGATCAGCCATTTCTGCTGCGACACGGTCGAGCGCTTCCTCCTGCCCGGAAAGGAAGGAGAAATGGTGAAATTCTCCCGTGTTTTCATGCAGTGCAGCTACAAGATCTTCCATTGAGTGAACGGTCTGGCCATTCACTGTGCGCAACAGATCGCGTGTACCCACACCGAAATCGATATTGCTTGGGTGTTTGATGATTTTAGAGAGCACGATCGGCTTGCTCCGGGCAGTCGCCTCGTCCTGCTGTGCGCGGTAGAGCAGTTCATACATAATTTCCGGGTCCACTTGCTGGAGCCAGTTGTTGCCCAGTGCATTCAGGTAGTTCGCGCTGAGTTCTGTAAAGACCAGTCCGCCAACGATGCAGTACGGCGGAGGGCGATCGTATTGATGTCCGGATATCCGGTCTTCTCGATTCACATAGAGCGGTAATTCGATCGTTTGTCGTTTACCTTCCCGCCAGACAACCAGTTCTATAGTTTCACCATGCTGGGTCTCATCAAAGAGAAAAGCCGCATGGATACGATTGCCTTTGTGTTGCACCAGCCCATCGCTGCCAACCGCCTGTCCGGATACTTCTAAAATGACATCGTTTGGTAGGATGTGTTTGTGCGTCTCTGGAAAGGGTTGATAAAGACGATCAATACGAGCACCGAGCGCGTCGTCCTGAAGCCCTAGAGATCGACGGAAGGCCGGGTTTTGCAGTTGTACGATCCCAATTCCGGCATCGGGGAAGCCATCATACGTTCCGTCTTCAATATCTTTAAGAAAGTGGCGAATGATATTGGGCGGGATAAAGAAACCGGCATTTTCCAGGCCGGGCTGCCCCTGAAAGGAGACGCCGACAACCAGCCCATCCTGTAGCGCGGGGCCTCCGCTATTTCCCGGGTTGATTGCTGCATCGGTCTGTACCGCCAGCAGAGAGCGGTTATAAATATGCGCGTAGCGCTGCATTTCAATCCGTGAGATAACCCCTCGAGTGTAGGAGATCTGTTGCCCCCCGGCAGGATAACCGTAAGTCGTCACGGTGGAGCGCACCTCAGGCAATTCTCCCATCGCCAAGGGTTCGATTCCTTCGAAAAAATCAGGATCTGAAACACGAAGGATAGCGAGATCGCAGTCGTGCCCGATATACTCGATCTCTGCCGGATAAGGCTGCGGGTCCTGATAGCGCTGCACGAGGATATGTTTTGACCAACTAACAACATGGGCATTGGTCAGGATGCGCTGGTCGGCAATGACAAAACCGCTACCCGAGGACTGACTGACTCTGGAAAATCGCCAGGGCTCGCGCCAGTCCGGTTGTTGAGAGAAATTAAGGATCTTGACCACTGCCTGCTCGGGCCCGGCCATGGCCGCACCGGACACAAGCAAAAGTGCGCATGCCAGCAAAGCGGTATGAGATAAATGCATAGACGAGAGTGTTTTCATGCTTGGGATGGGGTCAAGCCAGTGCCGGAAGATTTGATTGCCAGTACCGCTTGTAGCTCGACTGTGCTGTCTTTGGGGAGTCCTGTCACCGCCACCGCTGCACGCGTGTGCCGCCCCGGGTCCCCAAGAACAGAGACCAGTAGATCAGAGGCACCGTTGATCACTGTTGGGCTTTCCGCAAAACCGGGCACACTGTTGACAAACCCGTTGAGCTGCAGGACTTGCTCGATCTGCTTGAGGTCACCAAGTTGCGCTTTGGCAACTGCCAGTAGATTACAGGCACAGATACGGGCCGCTTCCTGCCCATAGGCAATA
>MDTB01192936.1_pt1 | contig 13587 bp, 13 predicted proteins | sample 811161 | NCBI WGS metagenome assembly MDTB01 (sample SAMN05326650, study PRJNA326480) | marine metagenome | isolation source: seawater | place: Mediterranean Sea | collected 2009
CACAGTTGTTGACAAGCTCCCAGTGCTTGTCTCTGTTTCTGATGAAGTCATCGTCTCGGTCGCAGTGGGTAGCATCACAGACGCAGTCACCATTGTCATTGATACGCTCGGCGGTGAGGTGACTGTGTCCGTCGCAGTAGGCGGCATCACAGATACAGTTGCACTCCCAGTGAAAACCGTTTGAGGAACGAATAAGCATTATACGCTATCTTACCTTTCACATTATTGATTCAGTCTACGGACGAGACTCATGTGAGGATTGTCATCAAGATAGCAGCGCATAAAAGCATTACATGAGGCAAATGATTTAGGACCACTAGGACTCGAAGGAGCCTCTTAATTTTTACTGATTCATTTAATTTGGGGTACGGGATGTCCGGCACATCTACTCTTAAAAAGTCACAAAGAGGCTTCCAGCCATCCGTGGCATCATGTATCAATAGATTTTTTGAGGGAACTGTTTTTTTTACGTCCTCTAGGCGTTGCTTAAAAAAATTAATAGCGCATTCCCTGTCTTGAAATTTTCCACCAAGCTCATTTTGCCAAACGGTATGCTCAATCATTAAAGCAAGTCGATTAGCATGGGGGAATAAAAACCTAATCCAAGAGGGAATGCTAGAGGCCACAAGAAAAATTGTCTCAGAGACGCTACGGTACCATTCTTCAGGAGGTCTGTAGCTGAAGACTACTTTTGCTTCAGGAAATGATTTGAGCAATTCAGCATAGTATGCAGCTGCTGGCCAATCAACTGCGGCTTCAAAACCACTGAAGATTAAATGCCAGTCTACGGTTTTGCCATTTGCTGCTTCCAAAAACCATTGCGTTTGCTCCTTATTCTCAAAACAGACCCTCATATGGTGACAAGGTTCATAACCCAAGCACTCTAAAGCGTGTTTTAAAGACATAGTTCCGGTTCTGCCGGGTCCGGCACCTATTACCTTCAAAGTCATTTGGTCGCTGTTTCGCTAAATTGCTTGTATTCATTAGACGCTAGCATGATGGGAGGGATCCCGCGACTACTTCTTGTGTAACTTTACATGGCGATATATCGATAAATCAGCGGAGCAGGGCAGTGCGCCTCTGTTAATTCTTCCCGAATCTTTAATCTACAATGTGAGTGGCCTAGGCGAAGGCAATTGATCCTCGTAGCCAAGATAAGATTTGAGACTTTTAAGTTGCTGGCAGAGTGTCTTGGAGTATTTTTTTTAGGGTAGAAAATTATACTACTGCTCCACGAACGCCCTTTCGATAACATAATGCTTCTGAATCCCATGCCTAGATTCCAAGAAACCTCTCTCTTCCAGAATCTCGCATAATTGAGTAAGCATGCTCGGGCCGCCGCAAATCATGAATCTGTCGGAGCCGATAGAGGGTTTATCTTCACCAATATCGTAAAAAAGCTTTCCACTAGTTAGAAGGTCAGAGATCCTGCCTGTCTGATGAAACTTTTCTCTCGTAACTGTAGGGTAGTAAATAAGTTTCTCACTTATTTGGTCCCCAAAAAATTCATTTTTGGGGAGTTCATTTTCAATAAAGTCTTTGTAGGCAAGTTCTGAGCAATATCTGACGCCATGCACCAAAATTACTTTCTCATAACGCTCATAAAGTATTGGATCTTGGATAATACTCATGAATGGAGCTAAACCAGTTCCCGTCGCTAACAAGTACAGCCTTTTGGCTGGCAGGAGATGATCAAGAACTAGAGTTCCGGTTGGCTTTTTACTTACTAAAAGCTCATCTCCAATTTCGATTTTCTGAAGCTTCGAGGTCAATGGCCCGTCAGGCACCTTTATGCTGAAAAACTCTAGATGTGGTTCATAATTGGGGCTCACGATGCTGTAAGCCCTCATTAAAGGCTTATTCTCCACATTCAACCCAATCATTACAAAGTGACCATTTTCGAACCTAAGAGCTCTGTCGCGCGTCGTTTTGAAACTAAAAAGCGTCTTATTCCAGTGTGTGACGGATGTAATTTTCTCGGTGGTAACGTTACTCATTTTAGTAGGTACACTTCCTTGTAGATTGCTATTTATGCGGGAAAAAAGCACTCATGGATAAATTTAATTCTCTAGAAAAAACCAAGGCAACTATTAAAAAATAATCTGGCTGCTAACGATTCTGGAGCGTTGGTGAACGGTAGTTGATCTCCTCAGTGTTTCTCATTAGTAATGCTCATAAAAATGCTATTGGATTGATCTTGATCTGGATTAAACATTGGCTTGTTAATTTTTATTTCCAATGAAATTGATACTGTGAGACGGCGTTTCATCATTCCCCTAATCATTTTCAGCATTATTAGCAAATATTCGTCTAACCCACGACATGGGATCTTAAGCTGATCGTAGCCAGTCCTCTAGAAATTCAATGTGTGCAGAGCTTCCCTAAAGCACTCACATTTTTGGCAAATGACTCATCCAATCCTCCGCATTATTCTCCATGCCTTTATCCAAGGGTTTACGTCGCGAGCTTACCTATCGTCCTTCCAAATCTGTTGCAAGTGGGTATTGCCTGCGATCAATATTTAAACGGTCGCCTCGCCAGAGTAGTCGTTTCCTTCAATAGTTTCTACTGTCGCATCTGCTTTTTAGGGAAGTTTGGCTTGGGCGACAGATATTGTTAAAGACAAGATCACTGATGCTAAGAGATAATCGGGCCTCATGGATATTCCCGCTGTTAAGTGCCTGAGACTAGGCGTCAGATAAGATTCTATTTAGACCTGAGTAAAGAAATACTTTTTTTCAATCCATCTTTGCAACTGTATCCATCCGACAAGGATTGATTTGTGACTAGCTTTATTGCCAGCTATGGTTTTTAAATTTCTGACCATTGTTGAGTCTATAGTGGGCTTAGCTTTTTCGCTTTTTCACCCTATAAAACCTAATCTCGCTCAAGCTCAAGCTAAAACCTCTTTCGATGACGGGTAACTAATCCCCACGTGCCTCTCTCCGCCACGGACTGCTAAATCAGCAGTGAATACTAGAAAAGCGATGAGGCCATGTGCCACCAGAGCTACGCAAAGAATTGCTAATAATCCCCTCCAGAATTGACCGTCAATAGGAATTTTTGGCGTATCTCTCATTCTTATTTCCAAACCGATCAATTATTTGTAAATGATAATCGTTATCGTTTGAAATGTAAATATCATTTGCAGAGATTTTTTCGTGCCTCTTTCCCTCTTTCGGGTCTTGCGCTCTATCGTTTCTGGACCTAGATAGAGCCCGGAATCAAGCTAATTTCTTGTTTCCCCGAATCAACGGTGGAGCCATATGGCGAAATTAAAACCCCTAGTCTTAGTCTAGTTAAATATTTGTATTCTCCCTCGGATTTTTCCATGTCCGTCGTTGCTTCACGCAAATTCCAATTTTTTCGGTTACCCTTTAGCTCAGCTCCCCAGTTTTTGGTTAATAAAATGAATTTGACTATGACTCCCATACAGTTCGTCGCAGGTTAACCGGTTTGCTGAATCTCTTAGATTGGACCGTGATTATCGTCTATCTCTGCGGGCTAATGGCTATTGCGTTGTGGTTGTCTAACAAACAGGTTTCAGGCAGTGACTATTTTGTCGCCAGCCGCAAAGGTCATCCATTTCCTATTGCCTTGTCAGTTTTAGCAACACAGTGTTCGACTAACAGTGTTTTAGGTGCTCCTGCTTTTGTGGCGTTTACTTCAGGTGGAGGTCTAGTCTGGTTGCAGTATGAACTTGCTGTTCCCTTAGCAATGATATTTACAATGGTATTTATAATCCCAGTTTTTCAGAGTCAGAAATTAGTCTCGGTTTACGAATATTTGGAAAATCGATTTGATCTTCAGACACGTTTATTGTTAAGCGGGGTATTCCAGACTCTCAGGGTTTTTGCGGCGGCGATAACTATTTATGGTGTGTCTGCGATGATAGATTTGATTACTGGGATTGGGTTTTTTGAATCCGTGTGCATTTTTGGCGTCTTTACTATTGTCTATGACGTTTTAGGTGGGATTCGAGCGGTAATTTGGAGTGATGTATTGCAGATGTTGATCCTAGTCATCGTTCTTGTTTACCTACTGCACATTTTGACGTCTGACGCTGGCGGCTTTATCGCTATGTTGGCCAGTGTTCCATCTGATCGACTCAATGCAATCGTGTTTTCGAGTAACGGTTTTGGTGATGGCGAAGACTTTGCATTCTGGCCAATGTTATTTGGAGGGTTTTTCCTCTACGTTTCCTATTATGGTTGTGACCAGAGTCAGGTCCAGCGCCAATTATGTGCTAGTTCCCAAGAGGACGGACAAAAAATACTATGTTTGAATGGACTTTTAAGATTTCCCCTCGTACTTATTTATTGCTTAATTGGAGTCGGAATTGCTAGTTACGCGCAATCCAATGACGATTTCATACATTTGTTGGCCCACAATGATGGGGTCCCGAACTTCAATCTGGCCTTGCCGGTAATGTTTTTGCTGGAGTTGCCAGAGGGTCTCAAAGGTTTAGCTGTCGTGGGAGTAATTGCTGCGGCAATGTCCTCCCTAGATTCTGTCATTAACAGTTTATCCGCGGTCACTATGGAAGATTTTATCAAGCGATTAAAAGTGGTGGATCTGTCGTCAGGTTATTCTGAAATTGGTTTTAGTAAGCTTGTCACCGCAATCTGGGGGGTCCTCGCTCTGTCACTTTCATTCGTGGTGGATGATATTGCCAGTAATGTCCTTATCGCGGTTAATAAAATTGGTTCAGTGGTAAATGGCCCGCTGCTCGCCGTCTTTGTTTTGGGCCTACTAACCCGACAGGCCTCAGGTTTGGGTGTTAGACTTGGATTCCTTGCGGGTTTATTAGCCAATCTCACCATGTGGATATTTGTTCCTAAGTTATCGTGGTTGTGGTGGAACGTCATTGGATTTTTTGTTGCTGCTAGTGTGGGCCTGATAATAGCTCGCGATATTCGAGGTAGTAGGTCAACGAATAGTTCAACTTGGTCTATGTCTTTGCTGGCAGAAGCTGGTTTGAATTTAATGTGGGTAACGCGCTACACCAGCCTACTTGTTTTTTCACTTTTATTAATTCTCATGCTAGTTGTAATTGGTATTGGGTGAAAATAAATTCAGTATTTTTTTAATTTAATTTTTTTGGTTGCCTCAACTCGTCGCTGTAGTATTAATGGCCATATCAAGGCGGGATTAGAAGGATTTGATAAAATTTAAGGAGCAATTTGACCACGAGAATCATCAAAGTTAATTGATGCTATACTCGGGTGTCGAAGTTATTGATTATTTTGATGAACGAATCTAATGAAAGACTCAGCCAAATGCTTGGTTGGATCGGATTTCTCACCATGATCATGGTTTGGCTGCCCTTTTGCATCCGATATATTGCGACTTGGGAACAAGCCTGCTCTGAAGTGATAGCGACGTGCGAGCAGCTCTTGCTAATAGTTGGCAGGTGGTTGGAACTGGTATTTTTTAATGAATCTTTCGTTATTTACTTGGCCATCCCAATAATATGTTTTGTGGAAAATTTAATGTTGGTTGACACTCCACGGTTTTTCCCTTGGAGGAGATTGGGGATAGACGAGGCGAGTGCGTCTCAAGACTCGGATTGATCTCCAGTCCAGCACCAATTCCCCATGATGGGGTGACCCCCGCATTTTGTTGGCAAAGTTATCTGGGCACGTTTATCAATTTTGTAGCCCTGCGAAGCGGAGCCAGGCTTGCCTCCACGGTTCTTGACTCCAAATGCTTAAGGAGCCCCGCTAATGGGCTCTGCAACGCACACTCGGTTGGCGTTACAATCTATCATGTCGCCATAGATTTCATTCCAAATTGTTACCAAACCCTCATTCCATAATTCGTTGGAAAAATTTGCACATGCGGCAAAGTTTGGATGTCCAATGACCCATTTGAAGCTTGGCGCAATTCCAATGCTAACTTCTGCCCCTGCTGTAGGCCACGGCTGGCCCATCCCCAGCATCTCTCCCGTAAATCCTCTCTCACTTAATGCTTGACCATAGGGATAGTTTGCCGGGCAGATCAATGAGGGTTGAGTGTTGATTTAGTAAGCCAGGGCAAGAAGGCAAGTATTGGATACGCTATTCGACTGCTCTTGTTTTAAGAGGACTGAAGAAAAAAATAAGGGCGCCCGTTGCCACGATAATTAGAGAGACTAGCGCCTCGGAAGGTTTCTGGAAGACTAGATAGCCCAGTGTCCAGCCGGTGATGGAGAGAAATATCAAAGGCGTTATTGGGTAAAATGTTACCTGAAAGGGTCGGTCTAGGTCAGGTCTCTTCAATCTTAAAACAAATAGTCCGAGAACAGTTGCGAAGGTGTTGAGTGCCATTGTCGCCCCCGACAAAACCAAAATTTGCTCGAATGAGGCTGTCCATAAAAATATAAGTGCAGTTCCAGATAGCGTCAAAATAGCGATGATGGGAATTCCGTCTGCATTCTCTTTGGCGAAAAATTTGAATAGTGGGTAGTCTTGTCCGATCCTTTGAAGCACTCTAGGCCCAGCCAGGATCATTGCACTCATAGTAGAAATTAAAAGAAGCGCAAGAAGCAAGCCCATTAGCCAGCCAAAGGCTTCTCCTAAGGAATATTTCGCTGCGATTAGACCTATTTCAATTCTGCCCACCAAACTCTCTACCGGTGCCGCATACAAAAATGTAAAGTTTAGCAGGCAGTAAAGAATAGTAACAAAAGCGGTGCTGCCGAAAAGGATTACGGGAAGACTTTTTTGAGGTGACTCAAGTTCCTCACTTATGTATGTCGCAGCATTCCAACCAGAGTAGGCGTAATTGACATAGATTAGGGAAACAGCGAAGGCACTGCTACCGAGGAGTTCCCTCGAATTATCATTCCAACTAAATTCCAGATTAATTTGGAGCTCGCCGAAAAAAAAGACGGTGATGCAAAATCCTAGGATAAGAATGATTTTTAGGAGCGTAAGTAAAACTTGGGCCGCGCCGCTGCTTCTATGATTAGTAGAGTGTGAAAGAGTAAGTAATAGGATAATTATTGTCGCTAGAATACTTGGGTCCACATCAATCCCGGTTGCTAGCAGATAGTTTCCGAAAGTGAGAGCAGCCAGCGCCGTGGGTGCTGCAAATCCCACCGTAGCGGAGACCCACCCTGAAATAAAGCCCACGCAAGGATGGTAGATCTGTGTCAAAAAATGGTATTCGCCCCCAGATCGAGGTAAGGCAGCGGCAAGCTCGGCATAGCTCAAAGCACCACACAGGGCAGTTATTCCTCCTACGACCCAAAGCAAAATAATTACGAGCGGCGATTGAATTTCCAACAGTTGGAAACCGAGACTTGTGAACACTCCCGTGCCGATCATATTAGCTATCACTACAGCGCAAGCGGCTTTGGATGAGTAATGTGTCAAAACAATCTCCCATCGGCCTGAAATGGGCGAATTAGTCAAATCAATGTAAACGTCTTTATTTTCGTTCGAAAGTCTAGTATTTCATCGAATGAATTCTAGCTTAGACTAAGGATGCATAGCATGCAGTAGCTTAGGAATTCCAGACCATTTTTAATGTGATACCTAACTTACTGGATAATTAGCCATGCATCTAGTTGGCAATGCTAGAAATTGTTCCCAAGTTATGATCTTTAAACGAAAGATTTACCGTAATTAGATTTTTTACGGATTAGTCTCTAAGGAATTACCTAGGAGTAAGGAGCTAGCGCACCTGATCCCAGTCAAATTCCACTGTTACCGATACAGAACCCAGTAATAGAGAGTAGCTTTTGCTCCGTTGACACTATGCCGCAAAAAGCGGCTTCCTCGCGTAGTGTCGACGCAGTAATGCGGGGAGAAAATTGGAGTTTGGTGCAGGGAGCGAATTTGGCTCACGACTGCCCTGGTCTACTTGATTTTCTCTTCTATCTGGGAAGATGTGACTGAGCTACACTTGCTGTTGAAGTTAGTTTGGAGAGAGCAATGGGTGAACGAATATCATTTGAGATGGAAAATCATATTGGCCATGTTCGATTGAACAGACCTGAAAAAATAAATGCGCTAGACCCAGCTATGTTTGATTCAATTATCGAAGTGATTAATGAGTTATCTCAGCGAGCAGACCTTCGAGCAATTGTCTTGTCCGGCGAGGGTCGAGGTTTCTGTGCTGGATTGGATCTAGTGAGTTTTCAGGACGCGAGAAAAATGCCAGAGAATTTGCTTGTCCGAACTCATGGCATGGCGAACCGATTTCAGCAGGTCGCATGGGGCTGGAGGCATCTTTCTGTCCCCGTGATAGCAGCTGTTCATGGTGTGGCCATCGGTGGCGGTTTAAACATCATGTCCGGAGCCGATATCCGCATAGTGCACCCTGATACTAAATGTGCGGTTATGGAAATGCGTTGGGGGCTGATCCCTGATATGGCGGGCTATCCATTGTGGAGAGGAAATGTGAGAGATGATGTACTGCGGAAACTCGTTTACACGCACTCTGAATTCTCGGGAAATGAAGCTGTTGAAATGGGTTTTGCGACGGAAGCATCTCCAAGCCCCCTAGAGCGGGCACTAGAAATTGCAAAGGAGATAGTCGACAAAAATCCAGACGCGATTCAAGCAGCCAAACGGCTTTCAAATGCAATTAATCAATTTTCCGACGAGGAGCTACTAATACTCGAATCAAAGGAACAGGACAGAATAATTGGACAACAAAATCAAGTTGAAGCGGTGATGTCACAAATCGAGGGTAGGCGTCCCAATTTTGTTTGAGGTGCTGTCGCGCAATGTTGATTAAATAAATTATGATTAGGGTAAGGATTGGCTGACACGCCGTTTGCCTCTAGGGGTCGAAATTGCTCATGAATAATTATGAAGTCATAACACACCACCGTGTTTGCCATCTTTGTGAGGCGATGTGTGGCTTGGTCATAAAAAGAAATGACAGTAAAGTACTGGATATTCGGGGTGATAAAAATGATCCTCTAAGTCGTGGGCATATTTGTCCAAAAGCTGTCTCGTTAAAGGACATTCACGAGGATCCCGATCGTCTGAGACAGCCTTTGAAGCGTGTGCGTTCTCGGCCTGGTCAATATCATCACGAAGAGATTGATTGGCCCGGGGCCTTGGATTTAGCGGCCAAAGTTCTAGGCAAAACCATTGTTGAAAAGGGTGTGGATTCAGTGGGCGCCTATTTTGGTAATCCTGCCATTCATAATTATGGCATGCTGACTCATCAGAGAAACCTATTTCAACATATTAGAACTCGGAATAGGTTTTCAGCGACCTCGGTAGACCAATTACCACATCATTTGGTCTCGTTATGGTGTTTTGGACACAAGTTTTTGCATCCTATTCCAGATGTGGATCGCACTAAATATTTTCTCATGCTCGGAGCGAATCCACTTGCATCAAACGGGAGTATGTGGACGGTGCCGGACGTGCGCCGACGGTTGAAAGCCTTAATGGCACGTGGTGGTAAATTAGTAGTTGTAGATCCGCGTAGAACAGAGACGGCGGCACTAGCGAATGAACATATTTTTATTCGGCCGGGCACTGATGCGGCACTATTGCTGTCCATCATTCACGTGCTATTTCGGGATAAGCTTGTTTCATTAGGTCGATTAAGTGATTTTACCGACGGCCTGGAGGAAGTGAGTGCTATCGTTAGATCGTTTGATCCAGGGTGGGCCGCAGCGAGGACCGGGGTTTCAGTAACCGAAATTCAACGGTTAGCAACTGAAATCTCAAGTGCGGAGTCGGCCGTCTGTTACGGTCGCATGGGTGTTAGTACTCAAGAATTTGGCACTTTGTGTCAGTGGGCAATCCAGGTCATCAATGTGTTAACTGGTAACTTAGATAAGGAAGGAGGAAGTTTATTCTCGCTACCTGCAGTAGATCAGATTTTGAATAATAGCCCTGGAGGTTTCGGAAGGTTTTTTAGTCGTGTGAAGAATCTACCAGAATTCGATTATGAACTGCCCGCAGTGACAATTTTGGATGAGATCCTTACGCCAGGTGAGGCTCAGGTTCGACTTTTAATCACCGGTGCTGGGAATCCGGTACTGTCTACTCCGAATGGGAAAGCCCTCGATGAGGCACTAGAGGATCTTGATTTCATGATTTCAGTAGACCCTGCTCTAAATGAGACTACGAGGCATGCTGATTTGATTTTCCCCCCAACATCTCCTCTGGAGCATGATCACTATGATCTGGCATTTCATAATTTAGCGGTGAGAAATACAGCTCGCTTCAACATGCCAGTTTTTGAGAAACCAGATGGGAGTCTGCACGACTGGGAAATTTTTGCAGAGTTAGGAGAGAGATTAGCTAAAAGACTTGATTTGGAGCCAATTTCGCGAATCGCGCCGGATCAAATCATTGATCGTTTTTTGCAGGCCGGCCCGTATGGCGATCGGAGTGATGTTAAATTGAACCTCAAAAAATTAAAAGAGAACCCATCGGGCATTGATCTAGGGCCACTTAAACCGCAATGTCCGGATCGATTGCAGACACCGACAAAACGTATTCAATTGGCTATAGATCACGTGTTTAAGGATATTGACCGCTTGTTAAGAACAAGAAAACCTGATCCTGGTGTCTATCAGTTAATTGGTCGACGCCACGTTAGAGACAATAACTCATGGATGCACAATCATCCTCGCCTTATGAGAGGCAGATCTCGTTGCAAGCTTTTGATTCACCCAGACGACGCTGCTCTAAAGGGTTGGCAAACAGGCATGAAGGTATCGATCGAGAGCAGGACAGGGGTGATTGAGGCCCCGATCATATGTTCAGATGAGGTAATGCCCGGAGTCGTTAGTTTGCCCCACGGATATGGGCACGGAGAACCCGGGACGCGATCCAATGTGGCAGATCAGTATGCGGGAGTGAGCTGTAATAATATCACTGATGATCAATTTTATGATTTGTGTTCTGGTAATGCGGCCGTAAACGGTGTGCCCGTCCGATTAAGTTTGGCACAAAATCTAAATTGTGATTCAGGGGTTGAAAATGAGTAGCAAATATATACCGGTCACCCAAATTAATAGCGGTGAAAAATTTGTGAACGCGCGTGGTGTGACTGCAATTAAAGACGGGATCAAGGCTTCCTCCATTCAAAAACCCAGCTTAAAAAAGCCGGACTGGTTGCGAGTTCGGTCTCAAAGCAGTGAGGAGTTTCACGCGGTTAAGTCGGTAGTAAGGCAGCAAAAACTGGCCACGGTTTGTGAGGAGGCAAAGTGCCCTAATGTTCACGAATGTTGGAGCAGAGGTACTGCGACGATTATGTTGATGGGAGACGTCTGTACACGCGCCTGTAGATTTTGTGCCGTTAATACGGGCAATCCAAATGGCTGGCTAGATTCGGATGAGCCAGCTAACACCGCTCGAGCAGTAAAATTAATGGGTCTGCAATATGTAGTTCTTACTTCGGTAAACCGTGACGATTTGGCTGATGGCGGGGCAAGCCATTACGCCGAGGGGGTTCGTGCGACCAAATCACTCAATCCAAAAACCGCAGTCGAGGCCCTGACACCTGACTTTTTGGGAGATAAAAGTGCGGTCGAAATTCTTGTGGAGTCTGGAATTGATGTGTTCGCCCAGAACGTAGAGACGGTTCATAGGCTAACTTCTACGGTACGAGACCCACGAGCTGGGTATTGGCAGACTATTGGGGTTCTGGCCCACAGTAAGACTTTTCGTTCCGATGTTCTTACCAAAACATCACTGATGCTGGGACTTGGTGAGTCAGAGGGAGAACTTAAGCAATGTATGGATGATCTGCGCAAGCATTCTGTAGATATCTTGACGCTGGGACAATATCTGCAACCAACAAAAAACCACCTTCCAGTAGACCGCTTCGTAACCCCGGAGGAATTTGATTCCTACAGACAATGGGGTTTGGAGAGAGGATTCGAAGAGGTGGTATCTGGTGCCTTGGTTAGATCCAGTTATCGTGCTGAGCAAGTGCTAAGAAAAAATAATGTTGGCTTATCATAGGTCGGCATCACAGCTGTTAAATTTTTTAACGGCGTTTGAATCCGAGGGCAGGGGGAGGCCTAATGGGTGAACTAATTGCAAGTATGGTGGGGTTGAAATGAGCTTTGCACATGTCGGCCTTTTAGGTCGCAGGGAACATCCGGGTGTCGGAGAGATCGTCTCAGGACTTCTAGGATTGCTAGATCATAGAAATCTCCAAGTGACGATCGAAGATCGGTTGGCGACGCTTGCTCATTTTGAGAAACGGGAAATGGCGTCTCGAGATCAAATCGGCGTAAAGGCCGATCTGGCAATTGTTATCGGTGGCGATGGCAGTCTTCTAAGTGCCGCGAGAACCCTAGTCGAGCACGACATTCCAGTTATTGGTATAAATCGTGGGCGCTTAGGTTTTCTGACAGACGTTAGTCCAGATGACTTGGTGGAGCAGGTTAATCGAGTACTGGATGGTGATTACATTAGTGATCGACGTTTTCTTTTGGATGTAGAGGTTTGGCGAGGTGCTCAAGTTGTGGGAAGAGGTGAGGCGCTCAATGACATTGTTGTAAATTCTGGTGCGTCTGCCCAAATGATCGAATTTGAATTGAGCATCGATGGAGACTTTGTCTATCGTTTAAATGCTGATGGACTGCTAGTTGCCACTCCAACGGGGTCCACGGCCTATTCATTGTCAGCAGGTGGTCCGATTATGTTCCCAGGCCTCGATGCATTGGTTCTATTACCCATGTTTCCGCACTCTTTGACTAGTCGCCCAATTGTTGTGACTGGGTCAAGTGAGATCCGTATTGATGTTGTGTCTGGGAATGATATTCATCCACCAGTAACCTGTGATGGACAAATCTCGATCACCGCTCTGCCTGGTGATTCAGTTAAGGTCCGAAAAAAAACAAGGCAACTCAATCTGCTTCATCCCCCTGGCTACAGTTTTTACGCCACCTGTCGGGATAAGTTGCGCTGGTCTGATGCCCTCATTAAATGAGTCTGACAGCATCGTTTTTCGTGCTCCAGCGACTCTAATTTTGGTCATTGCGAGCACGCTGTGCTTTTTGTTATTTTATCCTCTGCAATGGGTCGGAATGCTAGAGCTCTTCAACTTCGTGCCGTTTCGAGCTGTGGGTGGTTATGTGGCCTTCGGTGAGCTCGGAGACGATTGGTGGCGTTTTGTCACCCCGACCCTAATACATTTTGGCTGGCTACACGTAGTCTTTAACTGTCTTTGGCTATGGGAATTTGGACAACGAATAGAGCACAGACTGGGTTCAGTGAACTTGTTTGGGATATACATTGTGTCTGCGATAGCAAGCAACTACTGTCAATATGCTTGGCAGGGCCCTTCAATTTTTGGTGGAATGTCGGGTGTGGTGTATGCGTTTATGGGATTTATAATGTCGGCGCACTTGTGTCGACCTGGATGGATTGCTAGTCCACCAATCGCTGTCTTTGGTTTTATGATTCTATGGCTAATAATTGGAATGATAGGGTCCCTGGAGCTAATTGGTGCTGATGCCATTGCCAATGGCGCCCATGTTGGTGGTCTGGTGACCGGGAGTCTACTCGGCTTCTTTATTTGTGGCTTGTACAAATCGAGAGAGCTTGGCTAATGTCGAGTGATTATCGAAATGAAATAAAGAAAATGGATCAGACCATTTATAATCACCTG
>MDTB01018967.1_pt1 | contig 13585 bp, 19 predicted proteins | sample 811161 | NCBI WGS metagenome assembly MDTB01 (sample SAMN05326650, study PRJNA326480) | marine metagenome | isolation source: seawater | place: Mediterranean Sea | collected 2009
AGCGCCGGAAGGGGATGGCGCCCGCCGCGTTGTGTATGTCACCGATGCCGGCCAGGCGAACCATTTCGCCGGGGTGTTTCAGGTGGCGGAACGGGCCGGCTGGATTCCGGACGGTGCGCGCCTGGAGCACGTGCCCTTCGGCCTGGTGCAGGGGGAGGACGGCAAGAAGCTCAAGACCCGCGCGGGCGACACGGTGCGTCTGCGGGATCTGCTCGATGAGGCGGTGGAACGGGCCGAGACCGATCTGCGCTCCCGCCTGAAGGAGGAGGGCCGCAGCGAGTCGGAGCCGTTCATCCAGCACGTGGCCGGCACCGTGGGTTTGGCGGCGGTGAAGTACGCCGACCTCAGCCAGAACCGGATCACCAACTACCAGTTCAGTTTTGATCGGATGCTGGCCCTGCAGGGCAACACGGCGCCCTATTTGCTCTATGCCGTGGTGCGCATCGCTGGCATTGCGCGCAAGGGGGGTGATCTGGATGCGGCAGCAACGGCGCAGTTGCAGTTCAGCGAGCCGCAGGAATGGGCGCTGGTGCGGGAACTGCTGAAGTTCGATGCGGTGATCGCTGAGGTGGAAGAGGAGTTGCTGCCCAATCGCCTCTGCAGCTACCTGTTTGAGCTCAGCCAGGTGTTCAACCGCTTCTACGACCAGGTGCCCGTGCTTAAGGCCGACGGTGATGCGCGGCCGTCTCGCCTGGCCCTCTGCCGGCTGACGGCCGACACGCTCAAGGCTGGCCTGGGGCTGCTGGGGATTGCCACGTTGGAGCGGATGTGAGGCCTTGACGCCTGACCAAGGTTGGGATGTGTGATCGCTGATCCCTTTCCTGAACCGTGTTTGCCGCGTGGATTCACGTTTGCGGTCTGGTTTGAATCGAGCTTTTGAGTTTCGAAACCACTCTTTTTTTGTTGAGCTGGTGTCAATCTGTCAATCAAGGTGTGGCCACAATCTCGCATTGTGAAGTCTGACCACGAGCTGCTCTTCGCATCTGTGAAAGCCAGTTGGAAGTTCGAAGAGAGCAATCGCCCACAAAGTGAACTCTGAAGGTTCACACGTGTTTGCATTTTCGATCTATTGTCAAGTTTTAGTCTGCTTGTTTTTGAATTTTTGGGTGAGTTGTGAGCCAATGTAAAGGCAAGGATTTGCTTTTCTTCTGCGGTAATGTTGTGAGAAATTATCTCTAGGAGGGTTTAACGCCAGCCGTAACCGGCGCATTTGTAGTGAGCGCAGCGAATGAAAAATGCGTCCGAGTTGACGGCCTTGTTAAGTTTCAATTCGACTCTTTGCGCCATTCACTAGGGTTTCGCAGAACTCAGGATTTCCCCTAACCCAAATCGATAAAAACGCTCCACGTATAATCGCCTCGGGAACAAAACCGATAACGATGCCCAACTGATTAAAGAGCAAATGTGGATCTCGATTTGTCCGAGATATTTTCTCAACTTGTTCCCTGACCTGTTCTTGGGCTTCAGGCGAACGTTGGCATGACACTGTTAGAATAGCTAAGTTTTCATCGAGCCGATCTCTTACAAATTCGTAGACTTCAATTTCTGGTTGGTCACCGGGAAGACGGAAAACTCCAGCATCTTGTTCTTCTTCTTGTTGCGAATCGCCATCAATAACACACATTGACTGGAAATCAACCGCCGGGTTTTCAAGATGGCCACGATGCGTGCCTACCGCGTTTCCGTCGCCATGAACTGAATGAACTTCAACCTGATCATAATCAGCGCCCATCTTTTCCCGAAGGATTGCATCAACCCAATGTTTTGCGAAGTCATCCTCCACGAATATAGCCAGCTTTTTATCCACACGGCCAGAAACAGCACGCAACGCCTCAACAGAAAGCCTACCTTGCCTCAATTTCCCATCTATAGCGGCCCAAATTGCTTCGCTTGGCAAAGGGATCAGCGCGTAGTCACTATGTGTAGTGAAAATCGTTTGTATCGATTTCCGTTCTGCTACATCGATAAGGTATTCAACCATTCTTTTTGTTGCGACCGGATGCAACCCGTTTTCAATTTCTTCGATTAAAATAAGGCTGTTTTCTGGAGCCCTTTCGATTTTTAACACCATTCGAATGATTGATGATTCGCCAGCCCCGAAATGAAATTCCGAAAACTGATTATCACGCTGCTTTCCGACTAAAAATTTATCATCTGCCCCAAAAGAGGTGACTAGATAATCGGAAACTGATCTTCCGAGAATATGCTCAACCTGCCTCGCCACTTCGTCGGGGAGAGGCTCTAAAGGTGAACTGTGTACGTAAGTGGAACGTGCTAGCTTCTTGAACTGGGATTTTTCTCCGGCTGGCACGGTTCTCTCGATACCGAAAAACAGAACATCTCGATTTGCGACTTCACCCCTGACCCATTTTGCTTGACGGAAATTTGATGACCTTTTGATTAGTTGACGTGGATTTGAAGCCTTATCGATCAATTCGTACTCGATTTTCCAACCAGACATTGACTCATCGCCAACGGCGCTTTTAGGGAAAAAAGTACTTGGCCGAACTGGTTTATATGCGCAGCCAGCCACGCCGAGGACAGAGGACTTTCCACTTCCATTAGGCCCAATTAGAGCTGTAACAGGAAATTCGAATACTATGTCCTCTCCTACAAATCCTCGAACTTTCTCCATACTCGCCTTCACTAGGTAACGCCCATAATCGTGACGGCGGACTTTTTCAAGAAGCCTTGTTTTAGTTGAGTCCCTTATTTCACTTCTTTCGAACATCAGTTTCCCTTAATGGTGTGTGGGTCTGCTTTAAAAACTTAACTATTTATTGGACGGTTCCGATAACCACCTCTGAGCAGCACTTGCTTTCCGTGAACCACGAAGCCTTCATGGTCTGGCGCTGCTCAGATCGCTTTGATGGCATAGCTTCTGAAGAATCCTGCCACGATGCTAGCCATGGTTCACGGGTCCGATAACCCGCCCTGCTGTGCTGAGTCCTTTTGGCGGCAGCTGATTGGCCTTTCCATGGGGTTGACTCATTTCGAATGGCGAACAGCATTTCGGATGCATGAGCCGTCACGAGATTTATGACCACCTTGGGGCTGCTTTCTAGTGCAGAATTCTAATGCGGGGTAAAAAGATTGCCGGCAATAAATGTATATCGACCAAATCGATGCATTTTTTGTTGTTGAACAGCACTAATCAATGTCCGCGGGGCTGCGTACACCGAGGGGGCCTGAATTCAGGACGTGGGTATAGATCATGGTGGTGCTCACATCCTTGTGACCGAGCAGTTCCTGAATCGTGCGTATGTCCTGCCCTCGCTCCAACAGGTGCGTTGCAAATGAGTGCCGGAAGGTGTGGCAGCTGGCTGCCTTGGTGATGCCAGCTGCAGCCACAGCGCGTTTCACCGCTTTTTGCACCACGCTGGGATCCAGATGATGCCGCCCCTGGCAGCCGTTGCTGTTATCGGTCCAACGATGCTGTTGCGGAAACACCCACTGCCAGCCCCATTCGCGCTCGGCACTGGGGTATTTGCGACCTAATGCATAGGGCATCAGCACCCTTCCCCAGCCGACCTCTAGATCACACTGGTGCACCTGGCGAACATCAATCAGATGCTGTTCCAGGGCAGGAATCAGGCTTTGTGGCAAAACCGTCAGTCGATCCTTCCCTCCTTTGCCATCGCGCACGCAGAGCTCTCGCCGCTCGATGTCGATGTCTTTAACGCGCAGCCTCAAGGCCTCCATCAAGCGCAACCCACTGCCGTAAAGCAATCCCACCACCAGTGCTGGTGAACCCTCCAGTTGCTCTCGCACGGCACGCACTTCCGCCACACTCAAAACCACAGGCAGACGTTTCCGTGTTCGAGCCCGGACGACGGAATCCAGCACCAAGGGTTGCCCCAGCAGTTCGCGATACAGAAACAGCACTGCGGCTAAAGCCTGGTTCTGAGTGGACGCACTCACCTGTTCGGTCGTGGCGAGATGGCTCAGAAAGGTGTTCACCTCATCACTGCCCATCTCCCTTGGATGCCGTAAGCGGTGAAAGCGCAGAAAACGTCTGATCCACTGCGTATAAGTGCTCACTGTGCGTCGGGCGTAATGGCGCACTTGGAGTTCCTGCCGGTAGCGCTCAATCAGCCTTGGCGATCGCTCTGAACCGCTCATGCATGCTCTTCTGGGTCCTGTTTGAGGGTTCCCCGCTCAGAGCCGAAGCCACTCAGTTCATCACTTTGCGGCGATGCCATCCACCGACATGGGAATTGATTCAGGCGAAATCCACACCGGTGCGCTACCGAAACCCACCAGTCTTTTGATGGGCTGATCGGTGAGCATCCGCTCTGGGGTGTTCCCAGTGACTTGTTCAACCAAAGTTTGTCGTACCGCGAAGGCGGTCATTGAGAACATGATGCGCGAGTCGGCCGGGCATGAAAGATTTCAAACACTGCATCGATCCGCTGCGCCTCGACGGTTGAAATCTGCAGGATCACAACGAGATGAGCCAGAAAGCGTCGCGAATCGGCACCCTATGGGCCATCGGAACAGTATTCAGGCGGACCGCAGAAGCTGCTGCTAGTTCAGCTTTTTCTGTGCAAGTTGCCAATAGCTGATCACACCTAGGTCCACACCCGAGACCAAGGAACGATTCCGGCAGTTCTCAACTACTCCATGGTGCTGCTCTGGCCATCTGCGAGTTGAACCTCATGTTGTGGTCGTGTGGCAGGGAGATCAGTTCAGGCTCACAACAACCAGTGCTCGTCCCAACAGGCCACGAAGATGTGGTCTTAACCTCGCTCCTTCCATTCCCGAGAAGCTTGAAGTTGTGACTGCATGGCGATGAGCTGGGTGATCAATCTCCACCGTGGCGTGATGGCTCTGCTTTGGTTGGCGCCTCTGGTCGGTGCGGCGGAGAACCGCTCCTGCTGGCCCCTTCTGCTGCTGCTTCTGCCTCTGATGTGCGGTGGGCTTCCGCGTTTGCAGCGAGTCGCTCATCGGCGCAAGCAGCGTGCGCTGGCGCTGTGGGCCGGTGCCGCAGTGCTGGCAATTGTTTTCTTGGTGGTCATTGACCTTGGCTTGCGACCGGTTGGCGGCCTTTTGGGACCGGGAGGTTGGTATGTGCTGCTGGCCCTGGCGGCTGTTCTCCTCACGTTGTTGCGCTTCAGCGACCTACGGGGACATGGCAGTTCAGGTCACGACAGTCGCTGAACGTGTGTCCTTGTGGTGAGTCGCATTCAGATGACGGCCAATTGGTTCAGGAATTCAGGGAACCGTCTTCCCGTGAAGAGTGCGGAGTCTCCGAGCCAAAGGCCGAAGCAATTCGCATCGCGGTTGCATTGTCCTAGGTGGTTGTGCAGATCTGAAGACGCAACCGGGTTCTAATTCAGGAGATTCCAACGAGCTGTGAGGACCCAGCCCACGTTGGGTTTGGGTTGAAGTCGGCTGCGACACGCTGGTAGCCGGTGTCGGCATCAGCACAGCGCTGTACCCATTCAGGGAAAAAGCATCCTGAATCCGTTTGTAGAGCGCATTGATCATGTTTTCTGCTTGCTTGGCTTCGGCGCTGCCACGAGCTGTCACGGCAATCTCGGAGAAGTACCGGCTGTAGCTGGTGAGCTGGTCGCTGTAGGGGTCGAGCTGCTTCAAATCCTCTCCGAAGGCCCCCGCTCAGCAGAGCCTTGACGATGGCGGTGCGAAGTGGGGGGCCGTCCACCCCGAGATTCAGGTCACCCTCCTCAATTACAGCTCCCTGACGCTCAAACACCCGTAATGCCTCCGGGGTGTTCGCTGGCGTATCCACATCGATTTCAGCCCATCTTTGGTTCATGCCGAAAGCGATTCGCATCCCTTGTCTGACCCGGTGGCAGGAGTCGTCATCCCTGCCGCAAGTTCTGCGCCTGAACCTCCCGAAGATCCGCCAACTGTGTACTTGAGATGCCATGGATTTCGTGTGACCTATCAGAGATCAGTCCAGGCCACACCCGCCAAAGACATCTCTGGAATGGTTGTCTGCAGGTGCAGAACGGCACCGGCTTTCATCAACTTGTCTACTGCAGGGTGATTGCTGCTGGCCACGTTGGCCTTCAAGACTTTTGAGCCTGCTGTCGTGAGCCAGCCCTTAACGTCATATTCATCTTTCAGCACCACTGTGATTCCTTCCAGTGGACGAGCGGTTCTTTTTTGATCTCTTTCTTCAGACTCTTTGGCTGCCTTTCGTGCTGAGTCAACGTGTGTCTCGGTGCGAGCATTGATGAGTGGCTCACTATGGCTGTAGCGCTCGACCTGAGCCTCAAGAACCTCAACTGGCGAAAGCTCACGACGTTGAAAATGCTCGAGAAGATAAGATGTTGATGCGTCAATCAATCCACCTCTATCAAGAGATAAGGGCCTGGCAACTGCAGAATTCGATCCAGCTAATGCAGGGGTGAAATCACGCAGCAGCAGTGCCGTGCATGCCCCAAGACTTCCTGCAATTATCTGCAATACTTGTCTTCTGTTTGACGACATAGAAGATCAATTTTTAAATCCCACCTTGGCATCCCTCTCAGGAAAAGGGACTGAGGCTTGTGCCCTGTGGGCATCCGCTCCACAATCAGCAGAGATGAATCTGATGAGCGATGCCGAACGTCGAAACTTTTGAGCGTCAAACGATGGATCCAGCAGTCCGATCTCTTGCTCGTATCGAACGCCTCACAGATGTTATTTATGGCCTTAGTTTTCTGTTGATTTTGCTGCAGATCGACCGACCTGATCCGGCCGTGTTGCTCTCTTCTGAATCCATTAATCGCTATCTCAATGATCAGTTGCCATCGCTCGGAATTTATCTGACAACTTTTGTCTTAGTGGGCTTTTATTGGCAATCGCACCTCTTCATGGCGAGCCGTTTCGTGCGCTCCGATGCAACGCACCGATGGTTGCAATTGGGTGGTCTGATGGGGGTGGCATTGCTTCCCTTTGTGAATGACCTTCTGGAATTAATGCCATTGCAGTCATCGATCCAGGTGGCTTACAGCCTGGTTCTGGTCCAGATCGGCTTCTTCGATCTTCTGACTCTTGTGCATGGATGGCGTCGACCCGAGTTGTTGGCTGAACCATTGCAGGTCCAGCATCGATGGCATCTGTTGTTTGAACTGGCTCTTGAGCCAGGGGTTTGCCTGTTGAGTGTTGGTGTGTCTCTCTTCCTGTCTCCCGCTTGGTGGGAATGGACGTTTCTGATGCTTTTGCCGGGGTATGGTCTGCTTTGGTGGATTGATCAGAAAGCGTTCAAAACTCCACGGATTGAGGACCAGAGCGAATCAATCAGTCCAAAGTGATTTGATATTGCAAGATGAAAGCTACTCATCTTTCAGCTCTCATGGAAGGTCATTCACCCAAAATACCAGGAATCTTCGAGAGGAAAAGCGCTTGTTCATCCATTGATCTGCTTGCTTTCCTTTTCTTGGGAAAAGTATCAAAATATCGTCAAAAGTTCCTTGATGCTGGGGTGGCATTAATGAATATCTGCGATCAAGCATAGTGCCGGCATGAAAATTTCGATTGGATTAATTCGCCTTCTTCTATCAGCCTGGACAGCCTCGAAGTGAGTTATTCAGGCAACGATGGGACTGCACAGGTTCCCAAACAATCACTGAATCGTCTGGTTCGACCGCAACTTGTTCATCAGAAAAGACAGGCAAACGCCAATCAGCAGGCCGACAACATTGGCCATGAAATCCGTCCATTCACCGTAGCGATTGACGCGAGGCTGAATGAGTTCAATCAGACCGCTGTAGAGCGCAAAACAGAGGATGATCAATGGCCAGCGCTTTGGCCTACGCAGTGCCGTCGGCAAAGCAAGCACTGCGTAGGCAATCAAATGATGGGTTTTATCGGAGCCCGGAGCCTCTGGAAGAGTGCTGAGTGGGTTCAGCGAGAGAGCGGTGATGCATGCAAGAAGGATGATGCTGAGGCTCAGCCAGTGGCGATGGATGAATGCTGTCACGATCTTCTGTGGCTTCGATCATCCATGGATCTGGATCGCTGGAGGTGCATCAGTTTGATCAAGATTGCTGAGACACAGTAAAGATCAGGATCTCTGCCTTTTTGCCCTTTTTCCCTTCGCTGGAAATCACAAGTTCCCCGGAAGACAGAAATGTTATCCCTTCAGGTTGCATGAACTGATCCTTGTCTAGGCTCAAGGCTTCTTTGAAGCAACCATCCATGCCGTAACAGACAATCATTTTTTCTCCCTTGGAGCCAATCACGTAAAGATCATTGGATCGAGGGTGAATGGCAATGCCGGAAGGGTTGAATGTCTCCTCTGGGTCATCAAGAAAATCACGGCTATCGATGATGTAGGCCGGTGCAGAGTCCATCTCCATTGTTTGCAGGTCAAAGGCATAGATGCCTCGCGTTCGATCATTCTTGGTTGAGGGCCCTTTGCAGGCGATCAATAATCGATTCCGACTGGCGTCATGGCATAAACCTTCTGGGTCTTGATTCTTGTCCAGCGCTAAATCATGTTGTTCAAAGAGTGCATGATCGGATTGAAAATCACACACCTGGTAGATTGCTGGTTGTTTTCCTGACTTCAGCAGATAAGCAGTCGTTCCAATCACGGCAAGATCTTCTGAATCACCGTCGCCATGCTTGGCAAGTTCAGTAATTGTTCCAGAGGCTAAATCAAAGAGATGGATCTGAACCGCTTCGTCCTGGACAAAGGCCAGGCAGTTGTTGCCTTCAAGAGGGGATAAACCCGAAATCTCCTTGTATGGATCTGGTAGCGAATAACTCTTGTCTGGATGGTTGAGGTCGTAAGGGAATGATGTCATGGCAGCCTGTTCACCACAGCACCGGGAACAGAAGAATCTGAGCCACCATTCCGAGATTCAGAAAGACAACGGCAGTGAAATGCCACCATTGATTAAAGCTCGATTCTGCAAGAATCCCTTCAATCATGCCACCAAGCATCAGCAGCAATGGTGCCAGCGCCGCCAGTGCACGTGGCAGACCATTGGCGACAAGGGGATCGCCAAGCAGGGCGAAATAAGCAATGAAGTTAACACTGGCGTTGGCGATGAAGACGATCAGGATTGAAATGGCCAGGGGAAAGACCGGTTGACCGTTAAAGGAAAAGGTGGCCTTGGGGTTCTGCGGACCAATGAAAGCAACCAGTCCACTCAAGACAGCCAATGTGATGGTGATGGCGCTGAAACCGAAGACGGCCAGCGAGAAGGCCAGCAAACCAAGCCCTTGGAGTAAAAATAGAAGCTTGTAGGCCACTTCGCGTAGCCATTCGTTGTTGTAGTGATCAACCGCAAAATCACTATCCAGTGGGTTCTTGAAGAAGGCCACTTGCCAGCCTTCGTATTCATGCATGGTGATTCCCATCAGGCCGCCGAAGGTCTGGATCAGTGGGCTGAGCAGCAGTAGAAACACGCGTAAGTCGCTGCCACCCAGAAGTGGTCTGAGATCTCCACTGTGTTGAAAAATCAGGAAAGAAAGAATGAAGGTTGGAATAAAGGGAAGCCAGTGCACCAGCTCCACTAAGTTCAGGATCCAGCCCTTGGCAAAGCGATCCAACTTGTGTGCCACCAAGGAGGCCTTTGGTGCCGGTTTCTGCCATTCCCATCCTGGGCTTGGGTAATAGCAAAGACTCGGGTCCGTGTTGTAGGTGATGCGATCGGATGTCATTTCATCAGCTCCATCAAAAGGTGTGCAAACAACAAGTGCGCAGCGAGCCTTATGCCTACCGACTCTGTCTTAGCAACCAGCTCTGATGACAGCCACAGTCGAAACGAGGGTTTGCAGCCGAACCGCCCATGAGGCTTCACGGTTTCACCGCTCCGAGGTGAGCCGATGCGGCAAGCTTTCGCGGACAACTGAATCAACACTCACTTGTCCATGGAGCGGAGCACGTGATTGATTGGGCGCTCTGAATCAGGCTTCCAGACCTAGATAGAGAATCACCAGATCATCATTGCTGGCATTGGAGAGTCGATGCTGTTCATGGGGTTCGATGGCGATGCATGAACCAGCCGGACATTCAAAATCCTTGCCATCAACAGTGATTTGCGCAGACCCTGAAGAGATATAGAAAATTTCAGTCATGTCTTGATGATTGTGCGTTTCTGCTGTTTCCCCAGGTGGGAATACAGCGTGAGAAAGATACACCAAGTGATTGATGGTATTTGGTGAAATCAATACCTTCTTGCGGATGTTTTGATTGTGTGAGACCCCAACATCCTGCAGGTCTGCGAGATTGGCCAAATACATGGCAACCTTCAAATCACTAGTCTAGCGATGGTGCCATCAAATCCTGCCAACGGGCTCAATCAACACAATGTTTTCCCGTGATTGAATCTGAATCACTTGTGATTCACGTGTCTCTGAATGCATGAACTTTTGCTGACGTCCGATTCCAGGTCGGCGTCTGGTCAACTCCAGGATTGGAATGATTCAGCCCGGCAGCGCCAGGCTTTCGCGTTGTGCTCCACTGCATCAGCGACGTCAATGTCGATTGACGACCATCGGCATCGCTTCGTTCTCAGTTGTTGATTTTTTCAGCAACGCTCGGCTGGCCAACATGCTGAGAGAGAACAGCTCAGCCACCCAAGCTGCGCGAACGCCGCCTGTGCGACTCGCTGGCTGATGGGATTGATTCCTCGCAGCATCGATCGAACTGCTGTCCGGTCATCCGCTGCGCCTGCTGCTCAGCCGCCCGGAAGGGATGATCAGCGGCGCGCAGCTGACGGCAGCGGCACTGGAGGCGTTCCTGTCGGACCGTGACGGATCACGGCAGAAACCGGAGGGAATTGCCATTGCTGCTGCCGCGCTCACCGACTGATAAGCAGCTGTAAACAGGGTTTTGATCCACCGAATCCAATCCTCTTTCCACAGGTTTTCCACAGATTCGACAGGGCTCGATGCAGCTCTGCCAACCACTGCCGGACATCCCGGGGAAAACGAGCTCTCCCCTTGACAGCTGGATCACGCGCCCTTCATCTTCGTATTCCACGACACATGCATGGCGGTCAAACCCAGTGAGGGCCTTGATTCTTCTCGGAGCACGTCGCTTAGGCGGACTGAATCCGCTTTTTTGACAGCACCGCAGGCGCCATGGCCTGATGAGTGGGTTGACAGCCATGGGACGAGTTGAACGAGACACCCGATGCGATGCCAGTTCACGTGAGTGTGGAAAACCAGATGCCGGAGGATCTCTATTGCGCCATGGGGAGTTTTATCGCTGAGCATCCGCAGTGGGACCAATACCGTCTCGTCCAGGCCGCCATTGCGGGCTTTCTCTTTCAGCAGGGCTGCAAGGAGCGTGCCGTTGTTCAGCACTACCTCGGAGGTCTGTTCCGCAAGCAGGCCTGTACCCCCGATGGTTTGCATTCATAGGCCAGGGCCCTGCAGGCCTGTTGAAGCTCAAGGCAAGTTCAGAGCAGCAGCTCCCTGAGCTGCCACAGCAACCCAAGCCAAGTGCTGGCCAATCGGGCTTGATGGGGCCATCAACTGCTGCTCACCCACACGCTGATGGCGTCCTGTTTTCTGTTGCGCGATGGCCGTAAACAGGCCTGCACGGTCGTTCCTTCCGACCTGCAGATTTTGGTTTACCGCGACCAGGCTGGAGAGGAGGTGCAGGCCTTGCTGGATCCCGCCAGTCAGCAGCGTCTGCTGCGCGCGCAACCCCCGGCGCCGGTGCGCAACCTGCAGTCGTCGCGCAGGAACCGCGTCCCCACAATGCGGCGGCGCGGTCCTGCTGCCGCCTGACGCCAATAGCAGCAAGCGACATCGATGCGCTCTCAGGGGAAGTTGCTGCAGAGGTTGAATCCGACTGGATGGTGCCTCTGTTGGTTGAAGAGGAGAGAGAAAAATCGATGAATCGGCAGCTGGGAGTTGGCCTCTGGATCGTTTTGGGGATCGACCCACAGCGAAGAAACACGCGAATGGGTGATGAGATCAACAGTGATGACGACGTGAGGTATTCATCGAGGGACGACCTTTTGAAGTGCAGTCGTCATCGTGAAAACCTTAGGGCGTTCTTAGACAGCTTTAACGGCTTTCTTCTGCTCGGGTCGAATCAGTGAGAGATGGTGAATACACCGGAAGGACAACCTTTTTTCTTCTGTTAGCCATGAACGCCTACATCTACGACAGCAACGGAATGCTGCTTTGCTCAGGACTCGATCAAGCTGCCGCGTTGGGTTACGCCAAGTTGTTTGAGTTGGCTCGATTCACCCTTGTGCTTCATAAGGCCAGACATGACTGTACGAATGGAGCTTGTTTTGCTGGAGACTTCGTCGTTGAGCATCATCAATAAAGAGCCAGCGGACCACCGACCCAATGCGTTCGGTTCCTGCACCCATCGAGGAGTGGCTGCCCTGGCGAGCTTGCGTGCAGATCAGAAACGCAGCGCCGATCCTCGTGAGCAAGTGGGAGGGCTTAGCTGTTGTGTCTCAGCACGTTGTTCAGCAGAGCAGCTCCCTGAGTCGCTGCTGAGGTGAACGCCAGCCGAGGGCCGAGTGCTTCCTCAGTCGGTTATAGATCGACAGGTAGCGTGGAAGCCAGCGGTTTCGCTCCTCCGAGTTCTCGAACGCCATGGTGTAGGCCCATTCCCGGCAGAGCGTCTGAATGAACCGTTCGGCCTTGCCGTTGGTCCTGGGGGTGTAGGGCCTGGTCCGGATGTGCCTGAGCCCCATGGCCAGGCAGGCCACGGCGAACTGCCTGGAGACGTATGCCGGCCCGTTGTCCGACATGACCCGCCGGCACTCGATCCCCTGCCCGTTGAACCAGGCGACGGCTCTGGCCAGAAAGCCGATCACGGTGGGCTTTTGCTCGTCGGCCAGCACCTCCACGTAGGCGAGGCGCGTGGCTTCATCTACTGCGACGTGGACCTTGTCGTAGCCGACCCCATAGGACCGCCCTTTCTGCCGGTCGCCGGTGATCCGGTGGCCTATCTGCCGGAAGCGGGCCAGGGACTTGATATCGACGTGGATCAGGTCGCCCGGTCGCTCCCACTCGTAGCGCTGCACCGGCGGTCTGGGCTCCAGGTTGCGGAGTCGCCCCAGGCCCAGCCGGCTGAGGGTTCGGGCAACGGTGGAGAAGGGAGCCGCCAGCAGCCGGGCGATGTGGCGCAGATGCAGCCGTTGGTGACGGAGATCCACGGCCTTCTGCAGCTGCTGCGGATCGAGTGTCCGGCGCTGGTGGTGCCGAACACTCCGTCGATCCGCAAGTGCCGCTGGACCGCCTGCGCGGAAGCGTGCCAGCCACTTGAACGCACTGCGCAGGCTGATCCCGGCTTGCGCAGCAAGGACTTTGAGCGGGACGCCATCATCAAGATGCCTGCGGACCAGGCGTTCCCGACCCCGCTGAGTCAGGCGGGCATTCGGATGGCTATGCATGGAGGCGTGAGGTCTGGGTTGGTGGGTCGCACCTCAACCCGTAGCGGCCTCACACCTCATTGACCACTGAACAACGTGGTGAGACAGAACATCTAGATCCTTGATCCGCAGCCGCAGCGCCTCCATCAGCCTCAGTCCACTGCCATAGAGCAGCTGAGCCACCAGGGCCTCGGCTCCGCCCAGATGGCTCAGCACGGCCCTGACTTCATCCACCGTCATCACCACGGGAAGGCGCGGCCGTCTGCGGGCCC
>MDTB01032677.1_pt1 | contig 13585 bp, 15 predicted proteins | sample 811161 | NCBI WGS metagenome assembly MDTB01 (sample SAMN05326650, study PRJNA326480) | marine metagenome | isolation source: seawater | place: Mediterranean Sea | collected 2009
ATTACTCGGTGGTTGAAGAATTTTGTGGGCATGGAATCGGTAAAGTATTCCACGAGGACCCACAAGTTCTGCACTATGGCCGGCCCGGCACAGGTTTCACACTCAAAGAAGGTCTGACCTTCACGATCGAACCGATGATTAATCAGGGCAAGCGACACACGCGAATCCTCTCAGACGGCTGGACTGCTGTCACCAAAGATAGAAAATTATCTGCGCAGTGGGAACACACCGTGTTGGTGACCCCAACTGGATATGAAATCCTGACCTATCGGGAAGGTGACGAAAGCTTCCCTAGGGTCGGTTAATGAGCTTGATCACAGGTACGTTGTCGACGGAACTTGGAAGCCCCACCGATCTGAGTCCGAGTGGGATACGCGAGTATTTGAAATCCCAACATGAGCTACTGGCTGATGCGTTTGCTGACGGGATTTTCATTGATTATTTGCTCGGTGCGCGCGCCATGGTCATGGACCGTATTTTGAGCGCTTTATGGAATGATGCTGGTCTCAATGATCGATCCTTAGGTTTATTCGCGGTTGGCGGCTATGGCCGTGGTGAACTTCACCCATTCTCAGATATCGATATTTTGATCTTGGGAGAACGAGCGGCGATTGCGTCAGCAACCGAAGCACTCACAACCTTCACCACCCGATTATGGGACTTTAATCTCGACATCGGGTATTCAGTTCGATCCTTTGAGGACTGTCAGACCCTTGCGCGTGACGACATCACCATCGCAACGAGCCTGATTGAATCTCGACCGATCAGTGCCAACATTGAAATGCTCAGGGATTTAGAAGCACTCGCATTCGATGACTCAAACTGGACCACCGAAGCATTCTATCGCGCGAAAGTCGCCGAACAAGAGGAGCGCTATGCAAAACATGACGACTCTGATAATCGACTCGAACCGGATATCAAAAACGCACCCGGTGGACTGCGGGATCTACAAACCATTATCTGGGTTGTCAGGAAACATTTCAGAATCACGCGACTGATTACATTGGTCGACGAAGGGCTTTTAACACAAACTGAATTTCGCCTACTCGACGAAGCAGAACAGTTCGTCAAGCGCGTGCGCTTCGCGCTTCACCTCGCAGCTGACCGATCACAGAACCGATTATTATTCGATCTACAAGAGAGCGTTGCAGACATGATGGGATATCACGCAGACGACAGCAAAGAGCGGATCGAAGCGTTCATGAAGCAGTTCTACCGAATGACGCTGCGTATTGGTGAATTCAATGACATGTTGCTACAGAGCTTCGAAGAAACAGTGCTGAAAGATCCCTCTGATGCAATCGTGACGGAGATCAATAGCCGTTGGCGCATTCGTAACCAGCATCTCGAATTAATTCATCCAAACGGGTTTGAGCGCCATCAATCGGCATTGCTCGAGGCCTTTGTTCTTCTCGCTCAAAATCCCGAACTCAAGGGCCTTCGCGCATCGACCACGCGTCAGATGTACACGGCTCGACATCTCATCGATGACGCGTTTCGAAATGATTTGGTCAACATTAGCTACTTCATGGAGCTCATGCGTTACCCCGAAAAACTACCCGAAGTACTGAGGCGGATGCGTTACTACGGGATTTTAAGTCGCTATATTCCAGAATTTGGGCCAATCATGGGGCTGATGCAACATGACCTGTTTCATATATACACAGTCGATGCGCATACGCTGCAATTAATTCGGAATATCACACGCTTTTATACCGGCGTGGTTGAAGAAGACTACCCACTTGTGAGTCGTTTGACACAGCGCCTGCCAAAAATCGAGCTGCTGTATCTGGCCGCGCTGTTTCATGACATCGCTAAAGGACGCGGTGGAGACCACTCAGAACTGGGTGCCGTGGATGCTTACAATTTCTGCAAACATCACCGACTGTCGGAATACGATTCAAGACTCGTCAGTTGGCTCGTCAACAAACACCTATTGATGTCAATGACAGCACAACGAAAGGACATCTCAGACCCTGACGAATTGAAAGTATTTGCTGAAATCGTCGGTGATCAGCGTCGCCTCGACTACTTGCTGTGCTTAACAGTTGCTGATATCACAGCAACAAACCCCGAACTCTGGACCAGCTGGAGAGCCACCCTGCTTCGTCAGTTGTACCATGGAACAACAGACTTCCTGACGCGTGGGCTTGATTCGCTCCCAGGACGTGTGGCCTACATCGAAGAAACAAAACAGGATGCACTGACTTTAGTTTGTCCATCGATCCGATCGTGCGCCGATGCATTTTGGAATCAATGGTCACAAGAATATTTCGTTAGCCATTCATCGGATGAATTGGCCTGGCATCTTGAAACCTTGATTGATGTCGACAACGACGAAACAGTCATTGCGCTTGAAGCGAATCAAACGCTCACGGATGTTGGGTCAACTCAGGTGCTCGTTTCAACACCTAACCGGGTCCATTTATTCGCTGACCTGACCGCTTGTTTTTCAGATCTTGGCCTCTCTGTCCTTGACGCAAAGCTGCATACCAGTGATGCCGGTCGATCGATTGATATCTTTATCATTCAGCATGACGCGACGTGCCAGCCTGTGACTGCATTAGATGATCAAGAAAGGCTCTTACGCGGTTTAGAACAAGCAGCGCTTGGCCAATACATCGAAAACGCCGGAACACGCCGAACACCCCGTGCGCACAAGTATTTCAATTTACCCGCCAACGTATCGATCAGGCCAGATCTCGAGGGAAAACGCACATTGATTGAGCTTATTGCACCAGATAGAGCCGGCCTCTTAACGACGGTTGGTCGTGTATTTGCAGAGTTTGGACTCGATCTTTCAACTGCTAAAATCGCAACATTGGGAGAGCGGGTGGAAGATGTGTTCTATGTGACCGACAGTAGTGGCAACAATCTGTATGATAACGACTTCATTCACCGGCTCAAAGAACGTCTGGAACACGAACTCAATGCCCTCAGTGGAGCTTTGTCAGATGCTGAATCCTGATTTGCATCGTTTAAAACCTTATCCGTTCGAGCAACTGGCTGCGCTTTTTGCCGATGCCAAAACACCCAACGATCTCAAACTGATTCCTCTGTCCATTGGTGAACCGCAACATGCACCACCGCAGTTTGTCTTAGATGCATTGATTGAGCACATGGGGCTCATTGCGAAGTATCCAACGACAAGAGGAACAGACACGCTCCGTCAGTCCATCGCTACCTGGTTAAATCGTCGGTTTTCGCTCGAAACTGGTCCGGTGAATCCTGATACCAACGTTATACCGGTCAATGGCACCCGTGAAGCGATCTTCGCGGCACTCCAAGCAGCGGTCGATCGACGTGCTGGCGGCATGGTTGTCATACCAAACCCGTTCTATCAGATCTATGAGGGTGCGGCATTCATGGCTGGATTGAGCCCTTACTATCTTCCGATCACGGAATCAGGGCAGCCGGATTATCATGCAGTTCCTGATACAGTATGGAAGGACTGCCAATTCTGCTTCATTTGTACCCCAGGTAACCCAACAGGGACTGTGATCGATGAGGCAACACTCGCGATGTTGATCGAGAAAGCACGCCAATTCGATTTTTGGCTCGCTTCTGATGAATGCTATTCGGAGATCTATCGAGATACTCCACCAGCAGGGCTTCTCGAAGTCTGTTCAACAACCGGAAATACCAAATTCAAAAAGTGTATGGTGTTTCATAGTTTGTCAAAGCGCTCGAACCTGCCGGGACTTCGATCCGGCTTTGTGGCCGGTGACGCGGACTTTGTTACGCCCTTTTTAAAATACCGAACGTATCACGGTTGTTCGATGTCGATGGCTGTACAAAAAGCTTCGGAACTTGCATGGGCAGATGAAGCGCACGTGATCGAAAATCGCGCGCTCTATGCTCAAAAATTCAAGCAAGCCGCTGAGATCTTAGGCGATCGAATGAATACCAGCGATCCTGGCGCCGGTTTTTATCTGTGGGCCAAGACACCGATCGCTTGTGATACCTTTAGTCGGGAGTTGTATGAAGCGACTGGTGTCACTGTGCTACCCGGACAATATCTTGGCCGTGAAGTGAACGGCATCAATCCAGGCGCCGGCTTTGTCAGAATGGCGTTGGTTGCCGAGCCGGATACCTGCCGAGAAGCACTCGAACGTATCCAATCATTTATCACGGGGTAATGCATGGCATTGACAGTGTACGGAATCAAAAACTGTGACTCCATGAAAAAGGCGTTTCAATGGCTTGAAGCCAAGAGAGTGGCGTATGACTTTGTTGATTTCAAAAAAGACCCACCATCAGCCGATGCGGTTGAGGCTTGGCTTGACGGTGTCGGTGATGCGTTAGTCAACACGCGTGGGCCCAGTTATCGTCAACTCCCAGATGATGTGAAAAACCAATTCACCGGCACGACTCGCATCCAAGCCATCGTCGATAAACCCACCCTGATCAAACGGCCGCTGATGGTCAATGGTCGCGCAATGACCGTCGGCTTTGATCCTGATCAGTGGACCACCATCCCGAATTTATTAAAAGCTTAAGGATATCCCCATGGAATGTTTTGCATTTGGACTTGGTGTTGGACACCAAAACTCAGACGATCAGTGGCTCGATACATATTATCCCAAAGCACTGTGCCGACCTGATCCTGCTGTTGTCGGAATTATTGCGGACGTATTTGACTGGGATGGTTCAAATCTCACCCGTCAAATCGCGGCTGATGATTTGGATGATTTCTTAGAAGTGCTTGAGGACAGTAACGACGGCGATGCCGAGGGTCTTCTTAAAGCGCTGACACCGCTTGCTGGAACAGAACAACCGCTCGTGATTTGTGCACTCGCGACTGACGAAAAACCAGAAACGGTGCCAGAGGTTTACTTAAAACTGTCGATGATTTCGATGCGCAAGATTCAACCACATGGGACCAATCTTGATGGGATGTTTGGGTTACTTCCTAACGTCGCCTGGACCAGCCAAGGCCCGATTGATGTCAAAGAACTCGCCCATGCACAGACGCGCGCTCGGGCGTATGGCGAGGTCCTGACCGTACACTCTGTTGATAAGTTCCCCCGCATGACCGATTACGTCGTTCCACATGGTGTGCGTATCGGTGATGCATCGCGGATTCGCTTGGGCGCTCATTTGGGTGAAGGAACTACAGTGATGCATGAAGGCTTCATCAATTTCAATGCGGGCACACTGGGTGTCTCTATGGTTGAAGGCCGTATTTCAGCTGGTGTTGTGGTCGGCGATGGATCAGACCTTGGCGGTGGATCATCAACCATGGGTACATTGTCCGGTGGCGGAAACATCATCATTTCTGTCGGTGAACAGTGCCTCTTAGGCGCAAATGCAGGCCTCGGAATTCCACTGGGAGATCGCTGCACTATCGAATCTGGTCTGTATTTGACGGCTGGATCTAAAGTCAAATTACTCGATAAGGAAGGACAAGCGGTTGGCACGGTCAAAGCGCGCGAATTAGCGAATACAGACGATTTATTGTTCCGTCGAAATTCAGTGACTGGTGAGATCGAATGCTTGGCCAATAAGTCGGCGGTTGCTCTCAACGATGAGCTACACGCCAATAACTAAGGATTGTCATGAACTGCCCTGTCCTTGAACTGACTGAAGAACTGATCCGGCGCGAATCGGTGACACCCAATGATGCCGGCTGTCTAGATATTCTGGGTGCGCGACTTGAGCGTCTCGGTTTCGAGCTTGAGCGTATGGATCGGCAGGGTGTCTCAAATTTGTGGGCAACCTTTGGCAATCAAGGACCGATGGTGTGCTTCGCGGGACATACTGATGTCGTTCCAACCGGTAATCTCGATCAGTGGACGTCCGATCCGTTCATTCCAACCACAACGTCGGAGGGAACTCTTCGAGGGCGTGGTGCAGCGGATATGAAATCTTCACTGGCGGCGATGGTGGTTGCCTGTGAAGAATTTCTGCAAAGCACTCCAAAGCCAGCTGGACGAATTGGTTTTCTGCTAACAAGCGATGAAGAGGGACCAGCAACCGATGGCACTTTAGCAGTTGTTGAAGAATTAACGAGACGACAAGCGCAGTCAGGTCAACTTGAAATCGATTATTGCATTGTTGGTGAACCGAGCTCGAAAGATTCACTGGGTGACGTTGTTCGGGTGGGACGACGTGGATCGCTCAATGCAACGATCACAGTCCATGGGATCCAAGGTCACGTCGCCTATCCAGAATTGGTGGATAACCCAATTCATCACATATCCCGCCTGATCGCTGACCTTGCGTCCACGGACTGGGATGGCGAAGCAAACGACTATTTCCCACCGACAAGCTTTCAGGTATCCAATATCAGTGCTGGTACAGGTGCAACCAACGTAGTGCCCGGATCCGCCAGCTTCCGATGCAACTGGCGCTTCTCAACCTCAACGTCAGCAAAGCAAATCGAACAGAGGGTGGAGCAACTCATTGAGGATCTCACCATGGAAGCCTCAATTGAATGGAAATTATCGGGGGAGCCGTTTTTGACCGCTCACGGAGCTTTAACTCGAGCAATCAGTCGAGTCATTCAAGCAATGACCGGGCTCGACACTAATCTGTCGACCGGTGGCGGCACATCTGACGGACGATTCATTGCAAAACTCGGATGCGAGTTGGTTGAGTTAGGCCCGGTCAACCGATCGATTCATAAAATCGACGAAGAGGTCAAAATCGACGATCTCCCGCGTTTAAAAGACCTCTATCAGGATTTGCTGGTTGAATTGATCGGCTAGTCAATCAACCAGATCAACGTCCTCGGCCTGCGGTCCTTTGCCCGAACGACCGAGCACGTAATTGACTGTCGCACCTTCACGTAAAAGAAAACGGTTCCGTCCACGAATTGAGCGGTAATGAACAAACACATCTTCGCCATCTTCACGCGTGATGAAGCCAAATCCTTTGGTCGAGTTAAACCATTTCACAGTGCCTTCTTCACGTGGACCTGTCGGGACTGACTCGAAGCGGCGGTTTGCGATCACAGACTGCAAAGCGCCCTGTGCGAACAGAACCACCACGATAACAATCGCGATCAACACACCGGCTTCTGTTTCTGAGCCGGCTTCTGGTTCCATTCCAAAGGATGGCAATAAGAACATCAAAACCAGTGAACCAATGATCGATAAAACAAGTGACAAGAATAGTTGGCCAATCGGCTTACGCATGAGAAACTCCAAAAGCAAGGGGTGTCGATTGTGTCAGCAATAGCACAGTACGGTAGTTGTTGGGTCTAGCGGAGCAATTTACAAGACGATGAGCCAAGACACGACTGTCGCTGCTTTCGAATTTCGCATTGCATATTTAGAGGATCAGATCGACGCACTGAATCGTGAAGTGGTGCGTCTCAATCGCGATCGCGACCAACTCATCGAAGAGCTTCACGCCTTAGCCAATGTCGTCCGGCCACTGATTGAACAGATGTCACAACTCGGTGCCAGCGATGATTCTGCACCGCCCCCACATTACTGAATAGGAAGATGCATGAATAATGATGCCATTAGTCGCTTGATCCGGACCTACCCAGATTTTCCAAAACCCGGGATCCTCTTTTATGATGTCTCCTCCATCATCGAGAACGTCCAAGGGCTTCGTTTGGTCGTTGAGTCACTCACACAACTTGTTGAACAGATAAAACCAGACGTACTCGCAGCGATTGATTCAAGAGGATTCTTGTTTGCTCCGCCCGTCGCTCTCGCCTGTGATATCGGCGTTATTTTGGTCCGGAAATTCGGAAAGTTACCCGGGGATACGTTTGACGAGTCGTATGGCTTGGAATATGGGGAGGATGTTCTCAGTATCCAAAAAGATCGCCAACTTCAGCAACAAAAGGTACTGATCATTGACGATCTTCTAGCCACGGGTGGAACACTTGCAGCCACCGAAACGCTCCTGGAAAAAGCAGGCGCTACAGTTCGTGGCTCGGCCGTCATTATCGAACTGGAAGGACTTAGCGGACGCGAGCGTCTCAAGTATCCCGTTTCGAGTTTAACACAACTCGCCGGATAACACCGACCGAATATGCCGGATTCCGTCTGATGTCGATGGTACAATACCGTGCTCAGTGATGAGGCCCGCGACCAACTCACTTGGTGTCACATCAAACGACGGATTTAATACATTCACCTGAGACGGCGCCCATTGTTTGTCTTGATACCCAGTGAGTTCCTCCGCTGCGCGCTGCTCAATTGGAATCAGATCACCAGAGGCGGTTGAAAAATCAATGGTCGAAACCGGGCACGCCACGTAAAACGGAATGGCATGGCGCTTGGCCATCGTCGCGACCGTGTAAGTTCCAATCTTATTCGCCACATCGCCGTTTGCTGCAACCCGGTCCGTGCCCACCACCACCATATCGATCAATCCATGATCCATTGCATAGCCAACCACGTTATCCGCCATCAAAGTGACCGGGATTTTGTCCTGCATCAATTCCCAGGCAGTCAATCGCGCACCTTGCAAATAAGGCCTCGTCTCACAGGCATAGACTGAAATGTTCTCAAAATCCCGAGACGCTGACCGAATCACACCCAACGCAGTCCCATATCCCGCAGTCGCAAGCGCACCAGCATTGCAATACGTCAAAATACGCATGTCATCGCGGCAAAGACTCGAGCCATGGTCTCCAATCCTCTGGTTGATGGAAACATCTTCCAACTCGATCGCTTTTGCTTCTTGAAGGAACGCATCAATCACCACGCTAACAGGTGATGAACGTAACTGATCAATGAGCACGGTCATGCGATCAATGGCCCACATCAAGTTCACCGCTGTCGGACGGCTGGCACGCAGTGTTGCGATTTTTTGCAATACTAACTCCCAATCCACTGCGAGATCACTGCAGGAGTCTTGCACTGCTCTGGTGACGCCATAGGCCGCGGCAACGCCAATCGCAGGCGCACCACGCACCACCATCTCCTGAATTCCTGCAGAAATTTCCTCAGCTGACCCACACTTCACATAAGTGACTTCATTGGGAAGTGCCCGCTGGTCCAACAAATACAGCGCATCATCGGCCCAATACATCGTTTCAACCATTGAGGACCCCTTTGCTTTCAAATTGCAGTTTATTGATTCGATAGTCCTGAAATTTCTCGATCACTTGTTGCATCTCATCATCACCAAGAAGGCACACTGCGCCAGTCGACCTTGCAATTAAATACTGTTTACACAGAGATTCGATTTCTGACGCGATTGTATAGGCCTCATCCAAAGAACTGCCCCAAGCGATCAGTCCGTGGTTGGCGATCAAACACGCTTTTCGATCCTCGAGAGCCGCTAAGATATTCATTGACAGCTCTTCGGATCCGAATAGTGCATAGTCGCAACACTTGATACGGTCTCCTCCAGCAATCGCGACCATGTAGTGAAATGCCGGTAGATCCTCACGCGTGCAAGCGAGCGCCGTCGCATATTCACTGTGCGTGTGAATAATCGCCTGAGCCTCGGCTCGTGTTCGATAGATGTCCTGATGAAACCGCCACTCAGATGACGGACGATGGTTCTTGGAGTGGCTCCCATCAAACTCAACCACCACAAAATCACGTTGATTCAGCGCGTGAATCTTGCTTCCAGAGGGGGTAATCCAAAACGAGGCCTCATTGCGTCGGAGCGACAAATTGCCTTCGCTTGACCGAATGAGTCGATTGTCCGCAAGCTTCACCCCAATGGCTACAGCCTGTTCTAGTATCGAGTCATCCATGGCGAGCTCTCACGAATCGAGTATGTACTGTAATTGACTCACGAGCTCAGGATCTTGCGCATGCTCGGCTGTGATTTTCGCGTATGCGTTGGCCTCTGAACACTTACACGGACGCGCGCACAGGTCATTAACCTGACTCAACGCCGCGACAATCGACTTTGACTTACCACTGTTACTTATAAGGGTTGCTATCACTTGATCCACGGTCACGACGTCATGATCTGGATGCCAACAATCATAATCCGTCACCATCGCCAGCGAGCTATAGCACATCCCGGCTTCTCTCGCGAGTTTCGCCTCTGGCATATTGGTCATTCCAATCACATCGCAACCCCACGAACGGTACAGATTGGATTCTGCTTGCGAGGAGAATTGAGGCCCTTCTATCGCCACATAGGTTCCACCAGCATGCACTGAGACATGCGATTGCTCTGCTGCTTCAAGTACCCGTTCGTTGAGATTGGCACAGACTGGATGCGCCATGGAGACATGACCTACATAACCATTGAAAAAAAACGAATTCACACGTTGCACCGTTCGATCGATGTATTGGTCAACCAGAACAAAATCACCGGGTGCATGTTCTTCTTTTAACGAACCAACCGCACTCACAGACAAAATACGTCTGACACCCAGTGACTTCAACGCCCAAATATTCGCCCTATAGTTAATCCCGGTCGGCGACAATCGATGTCCGCGACCATGACGTGGCAGGAACGCAAATTGCTGATAACCGATGACCCCTGTCAGGATCTCGTCTGAGGGCTCTCCGAAAGGAGTCTTCACAGCTACCCAACTTGACTCACGCAGACTATCGATGTCGTAAACGCCACTACCACCGATTACTCCAAAAACCTCACTCATGATCACCACCTTCGCGAATCATCCCGACCATACAACTATCAACCCTGGACTGCTCGTTGGGTTGCCTTTTTTAGATGTTGCTTTCGTCTCGCATCCATTTGTCGCTTCTCAAACGCCCGAACATCCATACCAATGTGACGTTCGCCTCGGGACTCCGCTAACTCAATCTGCTGTTGGCGCATCCGAAACCGTTCTTTCTGCGCAACCGAATATTCATCGACACAGTGATGGCACTGAACCCCCATCATAAACTCTGGTCGTGTTTTATCTTCTTTCGTAATTGGGCGGCGGCAAGCATGGCATTGATCAAATTCACCAGGTTCGAGTTGATGGTTCACCGTGACGCGGTTATCAAAAACGAAACATTCGCCTTCCCATGTACTCTCGGTATGCGGCACTTGTTCGAAGTAATTCAACACTCCGCCCTTGAGGTGATACACCTCTTCAAAGCCTTGCTCGAGTAGATAACTTGTTGATTTTTCGCAACGAATCCCTCCGGTGCAAAACATGGCTACCTTTTTATGCTTCTTGGGATCTAAATTGTCAGCCACCCACTGTGGAAACTCACGAAACGCCTTGGTTTCCGGATTGATCGCACCCTTGAAGGTGCCGACTTCGTATTCGTAGTCATTACGGGTATCAATGGTGATGGTTTCTGGATCACTAATTAGCGCGTTCCAATCTTCGGACATCACATAGCGTCCGACCCTCATTTTTGGACTGATCCCCGGAACACCCAGTGTGACGATCTCTTTTTTGATTTTGACCTTCATGCGATAAAACGGCACACCTTCAGCTTCCATTAATGACTCTTTGTATTCCAAGCGATCAAAACGCCCATCGGCGTCGAGCCATTGTTTGACCGCATCAATTCCCTCACGAGTCCCAGCAATGGTCCCGTTGATTCCCTCTTCAGCGAGCAACAGCGTGCCCCTTAATCCATGACTCATGCAGGTGTCCAGCAATGGGGACCTGATCGTCCGATAATCAGGGAGCTCGACAAACTGATACAGGGCAGCGACAACCAACTGGTTCATCGTGGATCCTTCTTCATCCCACCACGACAGGGTGGCGATGACAGGCGTTCAGGGCTGTCTGCCCACTCAGACTCTGTGAAGCATTGCATCGCCAAAGCATGCACGCCCTGCTTGAGTGCTTCATCAGCCGCTTTATAGACCAGTCGATGGCGCTCAACACGTGATAACCCATCAAATGCGTCTGAGACAATGACAAGCCGAAAATGAGTTTCTGAATTTTTTGGGACGTTATGACCATGACTCTCATTATCCAAATCACAGACTGATGGATTGAGCGCAAGGACCAAGGATTCTCGAAGTAAGTTTTCTAATTTCATCCGATAATTATACTGAATGTGCGCTGAATTAGGTGACTATTAATCACAGGAATTCGGACGCATCCGCCGTTGGTGGATTCCAATCGACGCGCTAAAGCAGACCGAGGCGCTCGCCTCGATAGGCGCCACTCCGTGCCCGTTGCCACCAAGTTTCATTGGCCAAAAACCAATCTACCGTTTTGGAGAGCCCTGATTCAAACGTTTCCACAGGAGTCCAGCCAAGTGTCGCCTCAATTTTCGATGCATCAATTGCATAACGCTGATCATGACCGGGTCGGTCGGCCACAAACCGAATCAGCTCTCGGAAACTATTGAGCCCTTGAGGTTTCTGTTCAATATGCGCATCCAATAGATCACAGAGTGTTTCAACCACCTGTCGATTCGTCCGTTCGTTATGACCACCGATATTGTAGGTCTCACCGACGGTTCCTTCGAAAACAACCTTGACCAGAGCGCGAGCGTGATCCTCAACGTAGAGCCAATCTCTGATTTGATCACCACGTCCGTAAACAGGAATCGGCTTCCCTTCAATGGCGTTTAAAATTGCCAATGGAATCAATTTCTCGGGAAAATGATACGGACCATAATTGTTGGAACAATTCGTGATCACAACCGGGAGCCCATATGTTCGGTGCCAAGATCGCACCAAGTGATCACTCGATGCCTTTGATGCCGAATAGGGTGAGCTTGGCTGATAAGGAGCGTCTTCAGTAAAGAGAGCATCGACGCCAACTAAATCACCATACACCTCATCGGTTGAAATATGGTGGAATCGAAATGCGTCACGCGCGTCACCTGGCACTTGAGCAACATAGTGTCGTGCGACTTCAAGCAACGTATACGTACCCATGATGTTGGTTTTGATAAAAGCGAACGGACCGTCGATGGATCGATCAACATGGCTCTCTGCTGCCAGATGCATGACGTGAGTCGGCTGATAGTCGTCAAACAGACGTTGCATTTCGTCACGATCGCAGATGTCGGAATGAGCAAACTGATAGTCAGGCGAATCAGCAATAGTCACCAGTGAATCGAGATTACCCGCATAGGTAAGCTTATCGACGTTCAATACCGATGCTTTCGTTTCACCAATCAAGTACCGCACCACAGCAGATCCGATAAAGCCGGCGCCGCCGGTCACCAAAACCCGCTGTTGCATCATGACAGCTCAATCAATTGACGGCCAAACGTGTCATCGTTCATCAGACTTCGGTCACCTTGTTATTCATTCGACGTCGCGATGCGTCCTTCACAGTCGTTACACCGACAACGCTCTTATCATTGATTGCCTGCTCACACTTGATCGGGTCACCACCACAAATGGCGCATTCACTCTCTTCGCCTGTAATCCGTCCAATCCCACCACAACTGCCTGAAATCGGACGGCGTCCCATCATGACACCGACCGCCATGATGGCGACCAAGAACGCAAACACCCCAAAAACAGTGAGAAATAGGCTAATCATCATTCTGCGTCTCCCGCTAGCAACCGCTCGAACCGTGGCGTTTGTTTCACCACAAAACCGTTGCCAGAACGTTCAATAAACAGTGCTGGCAGATTCCGCGATACTGCCAACTCAAATCCTTTCTCTAGGCCCAAGACCAACAGTGTCGTTGCCCAACCATCAGCCATCGCGCATTCCGAATCAGCAACTGTGACTGATGCCAGGTGATGGGTCACCGGGCGACCCGTC
>MDTB01134759.1_pt1 | contig 13584 bp, 12 predicted proteins | sample 811161 | NCBI WGS metagenome assembly MDTB01 (sample SAMN05326650, study PRJNA326480) | marine metagenome | isolation source: seawater | place: Mediterranean Sea | collected 2009
AGCCGCCGGAACACCAAGGCTTGGGGGTGCTGCCAGATTGACAACCAAAATATCAATGTCGCCGCTTTCGTTTATTAGAGCTTGTGCACGATCTGGGTCGGTGAGATCCGATGTGTCGGTAATAATTTCCGCGCCAAATTCGGGAAAAATCTCCACCGTTGCAGGACCCATATAAGTATCAGCTTGTGTTACTAAAACTCGTTTTCCCTGAAGTCTTTTCATTAATTTTCCAACTTATTCGGGTGCCAGAACAATTTCGGGCACTGGCGTATCAATGTCGTAAATTTTGATATTCGGCGCATTGCGCGGGTTCATTTCTAGATAGCGCTCGCGTAATCGCTTCAACCGCTTTTTATCATCGGCCCGCAATGCGGCAAAGCCGAAGCCATCCAGCGGATTGCCTGTTGCCAGCGCGTCACCGGGTATTTCAACCAGCGGGCCGCCAAATATGGCGAACGAGGGCCCTGAGCCAATGCAGATAAGAGCCACGCTAAGCAGAAGCGCGATGCTGGTTTTGCGGGTCATAAATATCGCCCTTACAGACCTTTTTGCGGCGCTACGAGGTATTTCTCGCCGGTTTTTTTCGGTAAGTAGCGGGCAATGGCTTCGGGTGAAATCATTTCTTGCAGCGACAATTCAGCCGTGTAATCGCTGGCGAAAATAGTGTTGATCTCATCAGCGACACGCTGGCGTAATTCGCCGGTGCGCTCGCCGCCAATGCGGGCAAGCAGCATTGGCATTAACCAGCCACCAATCGACCATGCCATGCCATAGGCGCGGTTCAAGGTCGTGGGCGAAAAATCAAGGCTGCCATAGAGATAGACCTGCTTGAGTTGTGATGAGCCATATGTGTTTAGCCCGCTGGCATTTCGGCTTGCAGCGCGTTCCATAGCGGTCAGAATATCAGAGCCCATTTTGCCACCTCCAATGGCATCAAAGCCCAGCGTTGCGCCTGTTTCCACCAATATCTCGGTTAGCTTTCCCATGAAATCATTATCGGACGAATTACAAACATATTTGGCACCAAGACCGGTGAGTATGTCGGCTTGCTCTTGCGTCCGCACAATATTGACGAGCGGCACATCTTCAACCTGGCACAAGCGCACCAACATCTGGCCTAGATTGGAAGCTGCCGCCGTGTGGACGATGGCTTTATGATTTTCCATCCGCATGGTTTCGAGGAAGCACAAAGCGGTAAGCGGATTGACGAAAGACGACGCAGCGCTTTGTGGAGATGTCGTGTCATTATGCACAAGGCATGTGGCCGCGGGCACACAGGCAAACTGCGCATAGGCTGCGCCAGGCATGATTGATACAAGCTTTCCGTCAAGTGCCTGTGCCGCCGGGCTATCGCCAGTCGCAACCACGGTGCCGGCACATTCATTACCAACGGGTAAGATCTGACCGAGGCGCGCGGCCACCATGCCCATGCGGTTTTCAGGTACAGGCGCAACAAGTTTCGCGCCGTCGCCTGTGCCGTCCATGCTTGCCTGATCCATGCTGGCCTGATCCATGCTGGCCGGACCGAATAATGGCCCCATATCGGACGGGTTGATAGGCGCCGCTTCAATGCGCACAACGACATCATCGGCGCCGGGTGTCGGGGTTTCAATATCGACAATGCTGAGTTCAAGCTGGCCGTTTGTGCTGATGGTTGAGAAAACTTGCTTACCTGTTGTCATTTTGGGTTCCTCTTTTTTGCTGATTTTTCGGTTTTACGGGTTGTTAGGTTTTAAGGACGCATGGTTGCGCTAAATGGGGTAGGAGCGTCGGTCTGTGCGGCTTGAGCAATGTCCAGCCATGCCGCCAGTTTCGGTCGGGTCTCACGCGGGTCGATAATTTCGTGCACGCTGAAGCCTTCGGCGCGCGGGAAAGGCGATTGGCTGGCAGCCAGCATATCTTCAAGTTCTTTTTGCCGCGCGGCAGGGTCGTCTGCGGCGGCAATATCTCGGGCAAAGGCGACGGCGACACCGCCTTCGACGGGTAGTGCACCACTGGCGGCGCTCGGCCAACTCAGCACATAAGCGTCAGGACCGAAATGCGCTTGCGCGGCGACACCGAAAGCCTTTTGCACCTGAATGCTGGCCCATGGTACGCGCGATTGCAAAACCGCCGAGATTGCCGCTGTGCCGTGACGAATAGTGCCTGCGGCTTCGCTATCAGGGCCAATCATAAAGCCCGGTTCGTCTACAAAGCTCAAAACTGGCAAATGGAAACTGTTGCAGAAGTCAATGAACCGCCGCAATTTTTGCGCGGCAGCAGCCGTCATTGCGCCAGCGTAGAACATGCAGTCATTGCCTATAACGCCGACGGCGTGCCCGTTCATGCGAGCTAATCCAGTAATAAGGCTGGGGCCAAACTTTCGGCTCATTTCAAAAAAGCTCGAAGCGCCTTCTGCCTCGTGGTCGACCACGTGCGTGATGACCTTGCGCATCTGGAAGGGCTGGCGACGCTCCGTCGGTACGATATTCGCCAGCGCGTCTTCGCACCTGTCAATCGGGTCGGTGCAGGATTTGCGTGCCGGACGGTGCCATGCATTATCCGGTACATAGGATAAAAACCGCGCGATCTGGTTCAGCGCATCTTCTTCGCTACTGGCCAGATTATCGATCGCCCCGCTTTTCAAATGAACCTGCGGGCCGCCTAATTCCTCTTTCGTCATGTCATGCCCAAGTGCGCGTTTAACGACTTGCGGACCAGCAATCAGCACCGCGGCATCTTCGGTCATGACGGAAAAATGAGAGGCGACCAGCCGTGCTGCCGGCAATCCTGCAACCGGCCCCAGTGCTGCCGTTGCGACCGGAACGTGCCCCAGCGTCTCGGCAAGTGGTACAAAGCGCGATGTCGAAAACACAGGCTCACCGAGCGGGCGGCGGTTTTTTTCCTGACCGGTGCCGCCCACTGATCCGCCCCCGCCTTCATGCAGGCGTATGAGTGGCACTTTATATTTTAGCGCGAGTTGTTCGGCGTAAACACTTTTGCGCAAGCCCGCTGGGTTGGGCGAGCCGCCTTTTAGGGTGAAGTCTTCCCCGCCGACAATGACACGACGGCCGTCAATATCGCCAAAACCCAGAACGAAATTCGCTGGTTGAAAATCGGTCAGTGCGCCGGTGTCGTCATATTCAGGCACACCAGCGCCTTCACCGACTTCGTTAAAACTGCCATCATCCAGCAAGCCGTCGATGCGTTCGCGGATAGTTAGCCGCCCTTTTTCATGCTGACGGGCGACCGATGCCGAGCCACCCTGCTGTTTGGCAAGGTCGCGCCGACGCTTGATCTCGTCGATATCTTTTTCCCAGCTCATGGTCTGCTCTGATCTTTCTTACGAAACGTCCAACGTAGCGATGGCCTGATCTTCAGCCACCATATCTTCCTCGGCAACATGAAGCTCGATTAGTTTGCCTGCGCGGGGTGCCAGGATCGGAATTTCCATTTTCATCGATTCCAGAATGATGATCACATCATCCGCTGCTAGATCGTCACCGACCCTAGCTACGGATTTCCAAACCTGTCCGGCGATTTCGCTTGCTACTTTTACTTTCATGGCTGGCTCCCTGCTCGAAAGCTAGCCACAATCAATCGTCCAGTGCAAGCGGCGCGTGATTAATTTGCGGCAAGACATATCGAGCAAATAGATCGCACTCATCCTTGTGCGGATAGCCTGATAGTATGAACGCTTCGATGCCCATATCCCGGTATCGATTAATTTTGGCAAGCACCTGATCGGGGTCACCGACGATGGCAGCTCCGCAACCTGAGCGGGCGCGTCCAACACCTGTCCATAAATTCGGCTCGACAAAATCGCCATCACCTAAAGCCGATGCTGTATCGCGCAATTCGGCTTGTCGGCGCACGCCGATCGACTGACTATCCAGTGAGCGGTTGCGAATTTCTTCGCCTGTTGCAGCGTCTAACTTGCTCACAAGCTGATCAGCCGCCGCGCGCGCTTGGGCTTCGGTTTCGCGTACGATGACATGGGCGCGGTAGCCGAATTTTAATTCGCGGTCATAGCCGCTTGCGCGGGTGCGCATGTCGTCGAGAATGGTTTGCACTGCATCTTCGGTGTCGGGCCACATCAAAAATACATCTGCAGCTTGGGCCGCCGTATCGCGCGCTTGGGGGGAAAGCCCCCCAAAATAGAAAGGCGGGCATTGCCCGTTATGCGGTGCCATTCGCGGCGGGGCGATATCGAGCTGCACAAATTCACCAGCCATCGACAACGCAACGCCGTTCAATAGTGCCCGCAATGCCTGCATGGTCTCCAATGTGCGTTGATATCTCGGGCCACTTTCCATCGACTGCCCGGGCATGTCAGAGGAAATAATATTTATCGTTAGCCTGCCGTTCAGCATGCGGTCCAGTGTTGCCAGTTGGCGGGCCAATTGCGGCACCCACATCTCGCCGCAACGCACGGCAACCAGCAGGCGCATTTTTTCCAGCAGCGGGGCAATGCCACCCGCAAATGCAATCGAGTCCATACCCAACGCATAGCCAGATGGCAGCAGGATATTGTCAAACCCGTTAGCCTCCGCCGCCATCGCTATGTCGCGGCAATGCGGCCAGCTTGCCTTTAACGCCGGGTCTTCAACACCCAGAAACTGATAATCATCATCGCACAGTGCGGAGAACCAGCTTATTTCTGCGTTTGGTCGATGGGTCATATCAAGGTTTCTCTATGTATCCTAAGGTAGCGGCACGCCGTCACGCGCCTCGATCAAATCGTATATGTCGGCACGCGTGAGGGTAACTTGCGCGGCTTTGCTTGCCTGCGCCATGCGCGTCGGGTTCTGGCTGCCTATCAGCGCAACCGGACGGGATGGATGAGCCAGCACAAACGCCAGCGCAATATTCGCCCGGTCAGTATTTTCACGCGTGGCAAGCCGATCGCAAACCTCATAAAGTGCGGGCGGCAGGCCAGTTTCGGTTATTAGCGCCCCACCGCCTAGCGGAGACCAGGCTAGCGGGGTGATGCCCATCTCCATACACAGGTCCAGATTGCCGTCGCGCAACATGGCGAGGTTCGCCAATGAATATTCGCATTGCAGGGCCACCAGCGGCGCTTTCAGATGGGCGGCGAGGGCGCGGACTTGGGCCGGTGTATAATTCGACACGCCAATCGTGAGGATTTTTCCAGCGGCCACCAGCGCGTCAAGAGCGGCGGCGGTTTCTGCCGGATGGGTAAACATGTCGGGTCGGTGAATCTGGTATAGATCAATATGCGTGGTCTGCATGCGCGCAAGCGAAGCATCGCACGCCGCGGCAAGATAGGCGTGGTTCGCGACATATGGCACGCCGGGCAAAATGCTGCCTTTGCTTGCCAGCACCATGCGGTCGCGTAGGTGCGGGGTTGCCGCGAGAACCTCCCCCAGCAATGCCTCGGCTTCGCCAAAAGCTGTGCCGCCCCAGTCCAGCCCGTAAACATCGGCATTGTCGACCAGCTTCAGGCCATGGTCGAGTGCGCTGGTTAAGCGTTCGGTGGCGGTTTTCACATCCGTGTTAACAAAGCGCCAGCAGCCGAAACCGAGCGCACCAACTTCAAACTGGCCAATAGTTCGTGTATCGGCATTGACCAGATTTTCGTTTTCGGTTTTGTTTTCGCTGCCGCCAGTGGTCATTTTATAGCCCCAATTCCTGCATGGTTACGCTTCGGTGTTCTGCCGCCGATATTTGTGCAGCAACCCCCATGGCAACAGCGCGATGTCCGTCCTCGGCAGTAACAATAACGCGCGCCTCGCCGCGAACCGCATTGAGAAATGCCTGATTTTGAAAATATGTGGCACCCGAATGATATCCGGCGTCAAGAATTTCCTGCTCAATTTGAACAATTTCCGAATGTACCTGCCAGTCCGACCGCGCGCCGCGCGTCACAATGTTTTGCGGCAGCAGACACTCCACCTTACCCATATGTCCGACCGCCGACAGCTCCTCATGGTGGCGCGAGGCTTCGGCAAACATGCACAGGTCAAGCAGTGCGCGCGCACCATTATCGAAATCGAAAATCACATAGGCATTGTCAAGAATATCGGGTACTTCGCCGCCATATGTTTCGTTCAAATGGTTTACGTCGCGCCCTGCCGAGGCCATAACCCGTACCGGCTCGGCACCAATGATGCGCCGCATCAGGTCGAAGAAATGGCAGCATTTTTCAACGAGCGTGCCGCCTGTGTTGTGGTTGAAGCGGTTCCAGTCTCCGACTTTTTGCAAGAACGGAAATCGATGCTCGCGGATGGTAAGCATCTGTAATTTTCCGGTTTCTCCGGCATCAACGCGCGCAATCATTTCAGCAAGCGCAGGCTTGAAGCGATATTCCATGCCCACCTGAAACACTTGATTGGAAGCTCCGACGCTAGCCAGTATTTCGCCTGTGTCGGCCAGCGTGGTGCAAAGCGGCTTCTCGCACAAAATTGGTTTGCCGGTCTCCAGGGCCGGTCGCAGCACATCAATATGATGGAAATTGGGGGTCGCAATGACAAAGGCATCAAGGTTCGGATCAGCCAGTAATTTTTCAAAATCATCAATCGGCGCGACTTCGCGATCGCACATAGCGGCGGCTTTATCACGCATGCCTGCATCCGTGTCGGCGATCGCCGTAACATGAGCACCTGCAAGCAGGTTGAAATTTTGAATATGTTCCTGCCCCATCATGCCCGCGCCGATGAGGCCTATTGCGATATCAGCCGAGTGAGCCACTGGCGCCAGCTCAACTGTTCGGGTTAAAATTGTCAAGGTGGCGGGCTGTTGGGCTCTTTGGCACGTCTGTCATGTGTTTCCAAGTGCCCAGCATCAGATCACCCAGCGCGTTGGTGATGCCCCAATTATAATTTTCATTATGGAAATGATGACGCATGTGGGCGTCGCGCAACGCCGCGCCCATCCGCGTTTTGGGCTGGTAAGCTGGCGTATGATGGGCAAGATGAATCCATTCGTAAAACAAATAATAAGCAATGCTGCCCGCCATCGGAACCAGCGCCACGCTCACGCTCCAGGTGATCAGCGCATAGAAAAGATAAAGCTGTACCATGATAACGACAATACCGCTGGCTGGCGCGAATTGTAGCTCGCGGTCCGCAGGGTCGAGATGGTGGCCATGGTGTAGGCGGATCTGATAATCACGCCAGCGGCCCGGCACAGGCGACAGATCGGCGTGCAGGACAAATTTATGGGTGAACCATTCATAAAATGGCGCGGAGGCGACAACCAGAATAATCCAAGGCCAATGCGCGCCCAGTTCCAGCATCCAGATAGCGGTCAGCACGGTGAAAAGCGCCAGAAATAAAAACTGTACGCTGGTATGACCCAGATAATCTTTAAAAATCATCTTCATCGTTTTCCTCAATTTTGTTTCGCTACCAGTTGGCACCTGCTGCATTGCCGCCCAAAGTGCGCAGGGAAAATATTAGTTCGATCTGCGTTTCCGGCTCGATCGTGCCAACCTGCTGGTAATCGCGGTCGAACCGCAGTTGGATAAAAGTGCAATCATCATGATAGGTCAAATGCGCATCATGTCGAATTCGGTCATTATTTTCGAGATCTTGGTGCATGCGTGCGCCAACATGCCAGTTGTCGAATAGTCGCACCGCAAATCGGCTGGATAGTTCTTCACGCGGAATTGAATTTGCAACCTGGCCCGTGTCCAAAAAGGCATAGTCGGCGCCAACAGAAAGCCTACTGCCGGCATATTCGATACCTGTTTGGTTGCGCAATACCTCGCCACCATCGCGGTCCAGGCGCAAATTCTGGGTGAACATAAGCCCGCGGTAACTTATTTCGGCTTCGGTAACGACCGCAGAGGCCTCATCGGTAAAGCCTGATGCCACAGAAAAAGCATCATTCGACAAGTTGTACGATTGTCCGGCAAAAAATCGCGCGCGCAGACCTGTATTGTTCTCCAAACTATAGTCCAGCCCATAATTCAGGCGGCTGGTTTCATCTTCGGGCGCGGCGAGGCCGAATAGACTGTTTGTGTTCAATTCGAAAATCGCACCGATGCGGTGCGGCACGCGGTCAAAGCGGTCATTATCGCTGGCTAGCACCAGTTGGGCGGTTGGCTTTAGTGTTTGCTGCGAGGTTTCGGCGTGGCGAACAAGTGGGTAAGCCAGCATAACACCTAACGTCTCGGCTGCCAGCACCTCGGTATCGGAGTCTGGTAGATATGCCGAGGCTTCCTGAGCGTCGTAAAGATAGCCATCAATTTGCGTTTGGTTTTTGATGTCCCAGACAAAGCCGCCATCTGATACGTGGCGATACGACCAATCAAGGCGCGAGCTTGCCTTGGTTACATTGACGCCCAGATCACGCGACGAATAAGACGCCCTGTTCACGAGTTGCATGCGCCCATTTAGCGGGGCGTTGTCCAGCCGCTTAATATAGGTTACATCCGGCAGAACATAATCAACCGTATTGGTCGTTTCATTGCTCAATGTATTGCTGAATTGCCGCGCGTTAATGTTCAGATAATCCGCGCCGTAATAGCGCGACACGTCGATGCGATTTTCCAGCACATCGGCATTTGAAATCTGGTACCGGCGGAAAAACAGATCGTCGCTTTGCGCATTGACCGAAATTTCTGTTTGCCAGCCGTTTGTATTGAACGAGCCGCGGCTGATCACGCCGCCACGGAAATTGTGATCGCCATCCAGTGTTTTTAGCGACCCCTCCGGCTGGTGGGCGAAAAAATTAATGTCATAGCGGCCCTGTCGGGTCAGGTGGCGCCATGTGCCATCAAGAACAACGCCCTCCTTCTCGGTAAAATTGGGCGCCAGTGTCAGATCATAATTCGGGGCGAAGGCAAAGTGGTAGGGCATTGTAACACCGGCCCCGAAATCGCTTTGGGAGGTGAATGATGGCGAAAGAAACCCGCTTCGACGTTCAACTTCTGGTGCCGGATGGCTCAGATAGGGTGTGTAGAATATCGGAACGCCGAAAACTTCAAAGCGTGTATGGCGATAAATAATGTCTTGTCTGGCTTCGTCCTTGATGACTTTCTTCGCCCGTAGCTGCCAGATAGGAGCGGCGTCTGGTTCTTCGCATTCTGGGCACGCGGTATAGCTTGCATCCGAAAGCGCGATCTGCGTGGCGCTGGTGCGGGCTGCTTCGGTCGCTTGCAGGCGCGCATTTTTTGGCAAATAGGATTTTATTTCGCTAATGACCCAGTTTTCCATGGCTTCATCAAGCTCCATGGCCATAGCGTTTGACGTAGTGCCGTCTTTTTGCGTGAAGACGACATTGCCCGTCACCACAATGCGTTTTTGGCTCTTTATCCAGTTAAGCTGATCGCCAGTAACGCGGTCATCGCCATATGTAATGAGCACATTGCCTTCGGCCCGTACATTGCCAGTTGCGTCATCAATAGAGATCGTATCAGCTTCAAGAAGTGATTGCTGGTCTGCCAAAGCACGGCCGCAGAACAAAAATAAAAACATAAAAATAAAAGTGGGGGTGCGGCGCATGCTATGAATTGTTTCCAATCAGAAAACTTAGTGTTATTGTGACTAACATATTCAACGTATTGCGCCAAACGCGATCTCGGACTTAGGCGAACGCCATGCGCGGACAAGAGCAGGCGGCATCATAATGATCAAAAGCATAGATTCTCTTCCTTTGGCAGATCGCTGCATTCTTTTTTTGCTCCTTCTCTCGGTGCCGGTCGTGGTGTTCGCTGCCAAAGCATTGGTCATTGTTATGGTTTTTGTCGCGCTTGCGTGCGGGTATGTATCGGTGCGTCGAAAAGAGTCGAAGGTCAGGACGAGCCGTTGGCAATTAGGTTTGGTCATCGGTTTTATTTTTCTTTCCGCGATCTCGTATCTTTGGTCCATAAACCAGGCAGAAACCATCAAAACATTGGCAAAACTTGGTTTTGCCTGCGGCGCGGGGCTGGTTATGCACGCCTATATTGAAGCTCTTACGCCTGATCGTCGCCGGATATTCGCTGAAGTGATGGGGCCTGCCATGGTCATCACCCTATTATTGGTTCTGATCCCATCGCAATGGTTGTGGCTGCGCGACATTCTTAACCCGCTTTTCGTAGTCATGACGGGAGACACGGTCGCCGTGTTCTTTGGTTATGAGGGTGAACTCGTGCGACAGATCAATCGCAGTTTGAGCCTGACAGTTGCTCTCGTGTTCCTGCTGATGGCATTTTACCACCATCGACCAGTTTTATGCGGGATATTGTTTATCGTCATGGGCGTATGTCTGGTGTTTTCGAGCAATCAAAGTGCTCTATTGGGATGGGCGCTTGGTGGCCTAGCGATGGCCGTTTTCGCAAATCGTTACTTGCGCGCGCCGGCTCTGCGTTTAACCCAAGCACTGTTGCTGGCGGCCGCGCTTCTCGTGGCGCCGGCCATGCAATTTAATTATGAGCAGCAATTAGCGGCGCAATTGGTTCCGGCTGATCTTGCGCGCAAGTCGTCTTCAAACATTCGGACATGGCTTTACGGTGCGACAGCGAGCCAGGCAATACAGCGGCCTTTGCTGGGTCATGGCAGCGGCGCGTCGCGCAACCTACCGCTTGATGCGCTCAATCTTGACGCGTTGCAGATTATCCAAACTGCGCCGTCGAGCGTTTATAAGGCGAATATGCAAGCTACTAATGTGCTCGCCTCGCATCCACATAATTTATTCTTACAGGTTTTTTTCGAACTTGGTGTTCTGGGCAGCCTTATTTTTGGCATCATGTTGGCATCGATTGCTGATGCCTTGGCGCGTGCGCATAGTAGGCAAGTGCCCATGCTTATGGGCGCCTTTGCCGCCGGTCTTGGTGCGCTCTTGTTTTCCTACAATATGTATCAGGGTTGGTTGATCAGTGGTGCTCTTTTGCTAATAATGTTGGGGCGGCTTTTATATCTGGCTCGCATCGAAACCGCGTTGCCATCTGGCAGCGTAAATTCAGATGAGATATAGGCCACTGAAACACGCACCAATTATTTTGGTAGCCCGCTAATGCGCGTGCGGATCATAGATGACATCGGGTATATTAGGAGGCATATGCTGGTTGTCTTTAGGCGTGGATCAGATGAAACTTAACCGGCGAATCCCTTACAATGCTCCCATTGGCTCGGCGTCGCTTACTAACGGCGCATTAGGAGGCCAAGCAGTTTTAAATCTGCGTTCGGAGCGAGAGATACATGTCTGAGAAAAAGATCACTGTGGTCGGCACCGGCTATGTCGGTATGTCGATGGCCGTGTTGCTGGCACAGCATAATGAAGTCGTAGCGCTGGATATTGATGCCGATCGGGTTGAAACGATAAATGCGAAGCGTTCGCCGATCCACGATCCTGAAATTTTGTCTTTCCTTGAAACGAAACCCCTGAACCTGACAGCGACACTCGACAAGGCAGCGGCGTATGATGGAACGCATTTTGTAATTGTGGCGACACCTACTGATTATGATCCGGTAACGAATTGTTTTGATACGTCTTCGGTCGAAAGCGTTGTCGAGGATGCGCTTGCCAATAATTCCCACGCGACGGTTATAATCAAATCAACCATCCCTGTCGGCTTTACCGCCAATATGCGCGAAAGGCTAAACACTCAGCGTGTCATCTTCTCGCCGGAATTCTTGCGCGAAGGGCAGGCTCTCAAAGACAATCTGCATCCCTCGCGGATAATAATGGGGGACGATACGCAAGCAGCGCATGATTTTGCCAACCTGTTGCATGAAGGTGCTGAAAAGAAAAACATCGAAACATTGTTTATGGGATCGACGGAAGCCGAGGCCGTTAAACTTTTTGCCAACACCTATCTCGCCATGCGGGTTTCTTTTTTCAACGAGTTGGACAGTTACGCGATGGCGAACGATCTGGATGTCCGCAACATCGTCAACGGGGTTTGCCTTGATACGCGTATCGGTCAGCAATACAACAACCCGTCCTTTGGCTATGGTGGTTATTGCCTGCCCAAAGACACTCAACAATTACTGGCGAATTACCAGACAGTTCCGCAAAACCTTATTCAGGCAATCGTGCAGTCGAACACGACGCGCAAAGATTTCATGGCCCAGCAGGTGCTTTCCGGCAATCCGGGCACGGTTGGCATTTACCGTCTGACGATGAAAGCTGGCTCTGATAATTTTCGTTTCTCTTCAATTCACGGCGTGATGAAGCGCATCAAAGCACGCGGTGTTCCAGTTATTATTTACGAGCCGCATTTTAGTGGTGATAGTTTTTTCAATTCGGAAATCGTGCGTGATATCGACGACTTCAAAGCGCGTTCAGATATTATTTTGACCAACCGGATGGCCGACGCTCTCGATGATGTGGCAGATAAAGTTTTCACGCGGGATTTATTCGGTAAAGACTGATCAACTCGTCCGTAGGAGGTCACAGGCGTGGCAGAAAATTTTCCATCGGAGAAAATACTGGTGACCGGAAGTGCTGGTTTTATAGGCATGCACGTCGCGCAGAAGTTTCTTGATCTGGGGCATGAGGTTGTCGGGGTCGATAACCTGAACTCCTATTATGATGTGGCTTTAAAAAAGGCGCGAGCCGGTCATTTGACCGAACGTAACGGGTTTCAGTTTCACCACACTGATATTGCCAATCAAACCGATTTGCGGGAAATATTCGCCCAACGTCGTCCTGATCTCGTTGTCCACCTCGCGGCCCAAGCCGGCGTGCGCCATTCGATCGACAATCCGCAGGCTTACATTGATAGCAATATTTTGGGGTTCCAGAATATTCTCGAAAATTGCCGCCATTTCGAGATACGCCATCTCGCCTATGCTAGCAGTTCCAGTGTTTATGGATCCAACGCCTCCATGCCTTTTTGCGAAACGGATAATGTCGATCATCCGATGGCCCTTTATGGGGCAACCAAAAAAGCCAACGAACTGATGGCGCATAGCTACAGCAATTTGTTTTCCTTGCCGACGACGGGGCTGCGGTTTTTCACTGTCTATGGCCCTTGGGGACGGCCCGATATGGCCCTGTTTTTGTTTACTCGTGCCATTTTAGCCGGCGAGCCGATCGACGTTTTTAACGAAGGGCGGATGGTGCGCGATTTCACCTATATTGATGACATTACCGAAGGCGTTGTCCGCGCCGCATTGAAACCTGCGACGCCGGATGATGGCTTTAACCCGCACGCACCAAACCCGGCTATTAGCAGTGCGCCATATCGGATATTTAATATCGGCAATGGTCAGCCTGTCGAACTAAATAGCTATATCGGGGCGCTGGAGGACGCGCTTGGTAAGAAGGCTGAGAAAAATATGCTGCCCATGCAGCCAGGTGATGTTGTTGCCACATTTGCAGATTGCAGTGCGCTTAATGCTTGGGTTGGTTTCAAGCCCGCGACACCGATTGGCTTAGGTATTCGCGCTTTTGTCGACTGGTATCGTAGCTATTACGCGTGCTGACGGTATCATGAATATTCTCTATCTCGCGGCGGCAAGGGCATTAAACGGAAGCGTTTCGCTGCTCATTGTTTTTGTGCTGTCGAATTATTTTACACCGACTGAGTATGGCCGCTTCGGTCTTATTTTGTCGACCTACATGACAATCTCGGCCCTGTGCTTTTTTTGGCTGGGTGCCTATTTGTTTCGGTTTCACGATATTCAGAAAACACGGATATCAATTGTACAG
>MDTB01068882.1_pt1 | contig 13581 bp, 15 predicted proteins | sample 811161 | NCBI WGS metagenome assembly MDTB01 (sample SAMN05326650, study PRJNA326480) | marine metagenome | isolation source: seawater | place: Mediterranean Sea | collected 2009
CTAGCAAATGTTGCTGGGGGTGATGCTTGGTACAATGTTACAGTTGCAAATGATACACAATACTTCAATGAAGCAGACTATTATTTAAGTCGAGCATTATCTGGAATCGATTTCAGAGCAAAAAACTTAGAAGCATTTGAAAGTCTTGAAAATTCATCAATAGATTTATATGCTTCAGTAAGAAGTTTATATCTCCAGGATAGAAATAAAAAAGTTAATAATCTAAATGAAGATACTCAAACTTTAAGTGATGATGATTGGGAAGAAATAGATTAAACACTTATAAGTTATTTCAATGAGAATATTAAAGTTATTATTAGTTATTTATATTTCATGTTTATTTAACAGTATTAGTTTAGCAAAAAGTCCTAGTGACCTTATCAATGGTATTGTAAATGAAGCAGCATTGGTTTTAAAAAGTTCAGACCCTGTAGAGTCAAAAATTATAAAACTAAATGATATAGCAGAAAGAAGTGTAGATATTGATGGAATAGGAATGTACACCCTTGGAAAACATAAAAAAACAATGTCTGAAGAGCAAAAAACCAAATATCAAAAACTTTTCAAAAGTTATTTTTTAAAAAGTTTTTCAAGTAGATTGGTCGATTATACAGATCCAAAAATTAACGTAGTGTCTGAAAAAAAAATTAATGATAAATATACTATTGTTAACAGTATATTGGAGGCAACTTCCAAAAGACCCAAGGTAAAGATTGATTGGAGAATATATACAAAAAATCCTGAAAAACCTTTAATTAGAGATTTAATTGTTGAAGGATTGAGCTTAGCCAGGACTCAAAAAGAAGAGTTTAATTCTGTTATTAAAAATAATGATGGGGATGTTAATGCTCTTTTTAAAACACTTGAGCAATTTTTGATTAAATAATTTATTTTTTTTTTGCAAGTTTTTGTAATAAATAAATTTCTTTTTCTGTGAGAGTATTTTTCTCCTCTTTTATTTGATCGACAAGACTAAATAGTACTAAAAGAGCCAAGAAAGAAGATGCACCAGTTAAAACTATAAAATAAATTGAACTCAATTTTGTTATTATCAAAATAATAAAAACACTTGACCATCCAATGAATATTCCTCTAATTATAGTTCTTTGACTTTTTAAATCATTAATTTTCATAAATTGAACAAATAAAAGTATTAATAAGAACATAATGCCAGCAATAGAAGCCCTCAATAAAACAAGTGTATCTAGTCCGCCTCCATAAAGTTCTTTGTGAATTAGATATGCGACCGCTGCTTTATATGCAAAAAAAAATAAAATTATTAAAGATGCAAATATGGAGCTGAAATAAACAACCTTAGGCTTAAATTTAATTTTAAGATTCATAATTTATTATCAATTAAACAAATAGATTTTTCAATCTATTTTATAAAATTGTGTGAAATTAACGTTGATAATTTAAAATTTTTTATCATTTAGCTTGGTCATAGCTTTGCCAGTAGAAAAGGTATAATCATTGTCATCCATCAATTCACCTGAACTTAAATTGTATAATTTCCAATTAAATTTAATACTACTTTTAGATTTTTTACCTAATTTTAAGATTGTTAATTCAATTTTTCTTGGCTTGCCACCTGAAGAACCTTTGAACGATCTAGTCTCTCCTTCCTTCCAAACCCCTAAAGGAAATTTACATCCATTTTCTATTACTCTTCCTCCACGTCTACTGTCCCAAACTCTTCCAATACACTGTCCATCATTAGTAACTGTAAATAACTGTGTTTTTAATCCACTTTGACTTTTTCTTGTTCTTTTATAAACTTTTATTATTTCTCCAGTTTGAAGATTTTTCCAATCCTCAGGTCCAACAATTTTTTTTCTTTTCTTTTCACCAAATATTTTATTTGCTTTTGTAAATTTAATTTCTGTATCTTCTCTTATTTCACCACCAGTGAATAGCTCTAAAGGAATAAATCTATCATTTGCTGATACTGGAATAATCCACATCAAACCCAGAACCACGATCACTAAAAATTTTTTCATCTTAATAATTTTACCACGAAATTGAAATAATTGCCCTATTTTTACGCGTCATATACGCGTCATTTCATTTAAAAATTTCAAAAAATCTTCATAAATTAAAATTAAGCAAATTAAATTCTTTTTTTAATTTCTCTAATTATTCTAGAGGCTTGTTCGTTTTCAATATATGACTCAAAACGCTTTTCTGTTTCTTTTAGAGTTCTAATCTCCTGTGCTGATAATTTACTATTTAAAGATTTATCATATATTTTAACAATTTTTTTGAAGTAAATATGTTCCATTATTTTTTTATAATAATCAAATGGTGTAGGAAATCCTATGTATCTAAATATAATTATAATTGAAAAAATGTAGGATAAATTAACACCAAATTTATCAATAAAAGCTGCAAATTTGAATGGTAAATATTTATATAAAAAAGGTAATGATCCATAAGGCATTTCGATGATTTCTTTTGCACGTTTATTAACTTCGAGATTTTTTATGTATTTCATAGATGGGAATGATGATGCATCAGAAATTATATTAGGTTCTTTAAATTCTTCTTTTAATATTAAAGATATTGCAACTACAATTGATGGATCTAAATTTTTTTTTGCCACTAAGTCAACTGGTAATGATACAACTTGAATATTTTTTTTAGGAATATTATTTCTTAGATCAAATCCACCTGCCTGGACTATTTCTGGATACAGATAGTCGTACCTTCTTGAAATTGCTTTTGAATTTCGAAGTGAAAATATCTTTAAGTTAGGATTTGTACCTAATTTAAAAACGAATTGATTATTTGCTGGTAATAAAAAAAAACCTACATCTAATTTGCCTTTTTCCATCATATCAAAGTGGGTCGAATGTGTTTGGTCAACAAATTCAGTATTTTTGCCATTCACTCCATAAAGACTCAATATTGTTTCTGCTAATAATCTAGTTCCAGAATTTTCTGGGCCAATACCAACCTTTAAACCCTTAAAATCAGCTAAAGAATTCAATTCTAAATCTTTACGATAAAAAATAAATAAAGGTTCTAATATCAAAGAGCCAAGAGCTTCTACATTTTTGAATTGAGCATTTTTTAAATCTTGAGCTACAAAACCTACATGTATGTTTTTTTTGTTATCGTTAATATCGTCTACTATTTTAACTGTATCTTCACGATTTATAACTTCTGCGTTAATATTATAATTTTTTAATCTTTTTTTAAGGACATGAGCTGAAGTATCAAAAAAACCTCCTTTTGGGCCCGCTTCAATATATATCGCCTGCTCCTTAAAAAAACCTGAAATTAAAAAAAATACAAGCGTAAATAAAATTAAATATCCTAGGAGATATAATTTTTTAGTCACAATAAATTTAATATCTGTAAATAAGGAAATTTAGAAATGCATATATTGAATATGTCAAAAGACTTAACGTCATAGCAAATCTGATAACTTGATTTTTAGACGTAATTTAAAATATTAAATACTTAAAATTTATATGATTTTACTATTATAAAGAATAACGGCAACTACAGCGATTATCCTTAGATCATCTATATATAAACGGTACAAAAGTTTCATTGGCTATTGTCTAAATATAGACAATGAACACTAAAAAGTTTTTTATCATCAATCCAAGTTTTCTTAACTTTCCACCCAGCTTTATTAACTAAGTTATTGAAGGATTTGATTGTGTATTTATGAGAATTTTCAGTGTGGATCTCTTCATTTTTTTTAATTAAATATTTTGATCCATTAATTCTAATATTATTTTTTTTTTTAGATTTTAATCTCATCTCAATTCTCTTTTTTGATTTATTATAAATTGCCAAATGTTTATAAAAATTTAAGTTTATATTTGCACCTAATTCAGTATTTATTCTTTGTAAAATATTTTTATTAAATTTTGCAGTTACGCCTTTTTTATCATCGTAAGCAGAAATTAGAGTAGGAATATCTTTGACTAAGTCAGCTCCAATAATAATTTTTTTTGCTTTAAATTTTGATTTAAGCATTTTTAAAAATTTGATAGCATCCTTTTTTTCAAAATTACCAATAGTTGATCCTGGAAAAAAAATAATTATATTCTCTGATGAATCAACTTTAAATGGTAGTTTATTGTTTCCTGAAAAATCATATCCTTTTGGAGTAATAGCTACTTTAGGAAATTTCTTTTTAAAACCTTGAGATATTTTTGTCATATAATCTTCAGAAATATCCAATGGTATATATTTTTTTGGTTTATCTAAACTGCTAAGGAAAATGGCTATTTTTTTAATATCTCCAGCGCCTGGTTCAATTAAAACTGCTCTCTTACCTATTTTATTAGCAATTTCAATTTTGTTATCTCTTAAAATTCTTTTTTCAGTTCGCGTTGGATAATATTCTTCTAATTTGGTAATTTGTTCAAAAAGTTTTGATCCTTGAAAATCATAAAACCATTTCGAACTTAGCTTCTTATTTTTCTTCCTTAAACCATGACTTACTTCTTGTAAAAATGATTTCATTTTTTATCAGGCACAACTAAGAGACGACTTACCGGCATTGAAAATCGTCCTTGTCTTTCAGAGTCAATACTTTCTTTAGATATTGCGAGTATGTTAGATAAACTTGAAATGATTAATTTTCTTTTCTCTGGTTTTAAAATAAATGCAGCATAAAAAAAACCTACCGCAATCTCAGCTACTTGGGTAACTGGCCCCTCCATAGATACTACATTTGTTTGGATAGTTATATTTGCTTCTGGAAAAGTCTTACTTATAAGGTTGCTAAGGCTTTCAGATCCTCGTATCCTTGGATCACCTAAATCAATTTCTCCATAACTTGGTATTTCTTCTCGGGCATAACTATAAATTAAATCGTGTACTTCTTTATAGCCTGGGGCTGCACTCATTGGTCCATCAACTAATGCTGCAAACTTACCCTCAGCTGTTAAAACTCGTTTGACTTCATCTAAGACGGGAGCTATCGGGTCCATTAATGTTAAAGCCCAATGACATAATACTATGTCGATAGAATTATCAGCGATTGCTGTCAGGTTTTGCGCCTTTGACTCAATGAGATTAACTCCAGTATTCTTAAGTCGTATCTTAGCTAATTCTAATTCTTCAGGACACATGTCTATACCTTTTAAATCTAAATTTTTATTACGATCAAACAAAATTTTTAACAGTGGGCCTGACCCGCAGGCTAGATCTAATATACGTAAATCCTCATTATCAGGTACAAATTCAGCTAGCCATTCATAACTATTACGTCCAGTTTTATCACGACAAGAACTTGCGCAAGTTTCAGTAAATCCAGTATATTCTTGATGAACAATTCTTAAATGATCAACTAAAGCATCATCATCAGGGTTTAGATTACGAGTGAGACTCTCAGTCCAGATCGAATTTAGTCCCTTATGATTATTTATATCTTTCATGTTTTGTCTTTAACTGGCCAGCAAATTGGGTTTAGTGGACTGGCAGCTACGTCTCCTGGTTTAACATTGGGCATAAATTTTTGCCAGTCGCCAGAAACCATTGTAGGTTCATTAACTACTTTCGCTCCATCTCGATAATAAGTATTAGCTAGAGCCACTCTGCTACGATTAGTACGGTTACGTGAAGCGGTATGAAAATTTAAATTATGATGAAAGCTAACTTCGCCTAACTCAAACGGAGTTTCATTAATACTTACATTGTTTTTTAAAAAAATATCTGAGACCCCACGGTCATATCCAGTGCCAGTCTTCTCAAACGTAACAGCATTAACTAATTCGTGGACATCAAGTGGATAGGCAAATGAGAGTGGTCCCATCTCAAGAGGAATTGGCTGTGCTGGTATCCAAGCAGTGACTACGTCGTTGGTATCTAACGGAAAATGATGATCATCGAAATGCCATGGGGTGCGGCCACAACCAGCTTGTTTGGCTAGTACGTTATCATGATAAAGTCTAACAGCCGGTAATTCGAGAAGATCTGCTGAAATTTGCCCGAGACGCGGTGATAAAACGTAAGCACGAAGGAGTGCATTGTTGGGCCAAATCATTTCAAGACTAAGGAAACGGTCATGTGCCTCTTTATCTGGATCAACTTTGAACTCTTTTTTTAATAAATTAATTAATTCAGCTCGAAGTTTTAGCACTGCTCCAGGTGAGAAAACCTTCTTTAGTTTTATGAAACCATTTTTTTTAAAAAAATTAATTTGATCTTTGACCAAATGATAAGGCTCGGCTAATTCTAAGACAACTTCATCATCACTGGGTATTTCAATATCTGGTAAGGGGTCGGCATTAATAATTTTCTCTTTTTTAACATCATTATCTGCAAGACTAACATACCAGTCCCACCAGGCCTGATTATCCTTATCCCATGGTTTACTGATATCGGTAGAATTGGATATTTTATAATTTAAATTATTATTAGGTTTTTTCATTATGATTAATGTAATTTTTTTATTTTTTATTGTAATGTCGTTTTGACATAGGTTTTTTTAATTTGCAACCATCAGAACTTATGAATGTTGGTTCTGCCTTTTTTCCATGGACACATTGTATAATTCTTTATAAAATGACAAAAAAATTTAGAAGATCCTGTATTATGTTTTTAGGTTGGCTCAAAGGTTTATTGGCCAGGTTTCTTTTGTGGCTAAGTTTAACTTGCATAATCTATGCCTTTTGGTTATTTGGGAGTGAAAAAAATGGAACCTTCACACTAATAGTTGGAAGTACTTTAATTTTGGTTGGGTCGTATTTTAGATATGTGTCTAAACAAACCGTTAAAACAACTAAAGATTAATTAAATGTTGCTTTCACATTACCAAATGAAGAGGATTTAACCTCAATAATTTTTTTATTATTAATAGGAACTGGAAAACCGTATGCGCCAGTAAGAATTAAATCGTTTTTTTTTAATATGTTTTTTATTTTTGCTTGCTCTTTAACTAGCCATTCAACTTTAGACAGAAAATCATATGGCCATTTTTTATCCGTCCAAGCATCAACTGTTTCACCATCATAAATTAGTTGAAGGTCTGTTTTTTTTTTATCTTTAGAAACCTTGGTTTCAGGTCCTAAAACAACACCGGCATGCAAAGCATTATTTGCTAAAAGTTCTGCTCCATGAGGCTTAACACTATTAAAAACTAAATTATGAATTTCTATTAGTGGGTATATTGATTCTATAGATCCTAAAATATATTCGAAAGAGACTATTTCTGGATTAATGTTGCGATTTAATCTAACTCCAAATTCTGCTTCCATTGCAGGATTAGAATAATTTTTTTTATTTAATTCAACACCACTGTGACACAATTCACTTTTCCATATTGTTCCCCAGGCAGGTTGATTTAAACCCATTATTTTTTGAGTTTCTATTGAAACACAACCAATCTTATAACCCAAAACTTGCTCACCTCTATTGATCCTGAGTTTTGAGACTTTTGATTGTAGAAGCAATGCATCATCATTGCTTAATTTTAATTTTGTTTTAAAAATAGAACTTGGATTATTACTATCATAATCTTCCAAAATCTTTTTCGCGTACCGATCTAATTCTTTTTGGTTTAACTCTTTCATCATATTTTTATCATATCTTGACTCACCTGAGGCCACAATACGATCTAACTCTTCAAGATAAATTTATTTAAAGCGCCGAAATTTTTAAAATCAATTAAAAGGATTGAGCCATCTGATAACAGATCGTCCCTAATAAATATTATTTTTCCCAATCAAAACGAGGGAACGAATTAAGTACTTTGTGTATTCCCTTTGACCATTCCTTAGATACTTTTGAAAATTCATCATCATTAAGATTTAAACATTTTAAAGATTTTATTTTATTTTCATCTTTTTTATATATTGCAAAATCGATGGGTGGACCAACAGTAAGATCACTTTTTAATGTAGAATCCATAGAAATTAGCGCACACCTCGACGCATCTCCAAGTGAAACCTCAGGTTTTATGACTCTATCTAAAATTGGTTTACCATATTTAACCTCACCTATAACAAGATACGGCTTGCTATCAGCAGGTTTAATATAATTTCCTTGAGGATAAACAAGGTATAATTCCAATGGTTGATTTTTGATTTGTCCTCCTACTATAAAAGTTGAACCTAATAAAACTGTATCAGTATTTATTCCCTTCGGAATAGAATGTTTGATATTCAATGTTCCAATATACGAAGCGATTTGATCAAAATCTTTACAAGTATTTAAGTTGATGCTCAAAGATTTATTATTCAAATCTTTATTAATAGATTTATAAACAGCTTGAGATGTACCTAAATTTCCTGAAGTAACTATGAATACAGTTCTGTCTCCAACATCATAGGTAAGCATTTTAGTATAAATATTTACATTATCTAATCCTGCATTAGTTCGAGAGTCTGATGCAAAAACTAAACCATCTTTTGCTTTAATTCCTATACAATATGTCATAAAACTTAATTATTAAATAATTATAGTATTATATAATCTATTTATAACATATCTGATATCAGTAATCTGCATTTGCTATATTATTACATTTATTAAACACTGGTTATAATGGTATCTAAGTTATGGAAAGATTATGACGCAAAATCTGCATACGATGGTTATTTCACAGAAAAAAATAAGCTGAGGAAACACGCAACAATTATATCAAATATTTTAGAAAAGTACGGAAAAGAAAAATTACAGGAAATAGAAAAAAATTGTCAGAGTACTATTAGCGCTAGAGGGATAAATTTTAGAGTTTATGCAGCAAATAATCGGGCTGAAGAAAAAAAATGGCCTTTAGATATAATACCTAGAATAATTCCTAAATCACAGTGGAACAAAGTAACCAAAGGATTAAAGCAAAGAGTTAAGGCTTTAAATTTATTTATTGATGATGTTTATAATCAAAAAAAGATTTTTAAAGATAACGTAATTCCTAAGGAAATCATATTCAAATCTCCATATTATATAAAAGAATGTGATGGTTTTTCTCCAAAACACAAAGCATGGTCTAATATTTCTGGAATTGACTTAATTAGAAATAAATCTGGTAGTTATTTAGTTTTAGAAGATAATCTTAGAGTGCCATCTGGAGTATCTTACATGCTTGAGAACCGAATGGTTATGCGAGATGTTTTTCCAGAACTTTTTACACGATATAAAGTGGCTAGTATACATCAATACACTAATAAGCTTTTTAATTGCATGATAGAATGTATACCAAAAAAACGTCAAATCCTCATATGGTGGTTTTAACCCCAGGTATTTACAATTCTGCTTACTTTGAGCATTCTTTTCTCGCTGAACAAATGGGTATTGCTTTAGTGGAAGGGAAAGATTTATTTGTTGAAAATGATATTGTATATATGAAGACAGTAAAAGGTCCACTAAGAGTCGATTGTATATATAGAAGATTAGACGATAATTATTTAGATCCAAAAATATTTAATAAAGAATCAATAATTGGAGTTCCAGGTCTTTTCAAAAGTTGGAGAAAAGGAAATGTTGGTATCTTAAATGCAATAGGCACTGGGATGGCAGATGATAAAGTTGTATACTCTTATGTTAATAAAATGATTGTTTATTATCTTGGAGAGCAACCAATACTAAATCAAGTAGAAACCTACTTGTGCTATAATGAAAAACAAAAAAAATATGTTATCGACAATATTTCTAAGTTGGTCGTAAAACCTGCAAATGCATCTGGGGGATATGGTATAATGATTGGCCCAAAAGCAGCAAAAAAAGAAAGGGATGAAGTCATTAAAAAAATTAAAAATAATCCAAGAGAATTTATTGCTCAACCATTAGAAACATTGTCTACCGCTCCAACAATTACAGATAAAGATATTGAGCCAAGGCATTTAGATCTAAGACCTTTTGTGCTAAGTGGGAAATCCACTTATGTAACAACTGGGGGTCTAACTAGAGTAGCCTTAAGAAAAGGAAGCACTATTGTCAATAGTTCACAAGGCGGTGGTTCAAAAGATACTTTAATTGTGGATGTGTAAAAAATAAAATAATTGCTGAATAGAATAACGCCTTTGTTCACTCATTAATTTAACTTGTGATATCAACTTCAAAACTCTGATCTTAAAGATGCACTTAATTTTTGACTGATTTATAAATATTATTTCCAAACAAAGTAATAAAAAATAAATAAGGTATAAATTGTCTCTGCCACTCTGAGTTAAATCCAGATACAAACTTTCCAACGGATACTGCGCAAAAAAAACTTAAAATCATTGCAAAGAGCCATATATTTTCTTTAGTATTAATTCTATTAAGAAATAATTTAATTTTCCATTTAAATTGATTGATAGAAACAAGAAATAAAATAAAAAATAAATACGAATACTTAATAAGAGATTTAATTATATGAGTATTGCTATTATGCTGTCCATATGTTTTCCATACAATATTAATATTTTTCTCTCCTTTGAAAACCCAAAAATAATTTTCATTACTAATTAAATAAAAATACAGAGTTATTAATACCATCAAGGGTATTAAGAAAAGTAAAAGATGCATCGTTTGAGATTTTAAAGTTTCTTTATTATTTAAAAAATTATAAATGACTATACTGGTTCCATACATCAAACCTGCATATTCAAAAATTAATGTTCCAATTAATAAAAGAAAGATTGAGTGAAAGCTGAAAAAATTTTTGGAAAGTATACTAAAATTTTTGAGTATATAAATAAAATATACTAGTACAAAATAATCATAAATTCTTAGTAAAGGTAACTCGAAATAGTACAAAACAATAAATATATATATTAAAGATATAAAATAAGTTTTGTTGTCCAAAAATAGAAATTTAATATTTTTAAATATATAAATTAAACTTGAAGTCGCTAAAAAATAATAACTAAAGAAAATTGGATTATATTCTAGTTTAGATAATAATAAAAATTTAGCAAAGATAAAAGTAACTATATTAAGAATATCAAAACTCAATATTCTAAAGCAAGCAGGCAAATCATAACAAATTAGATTTGGGAAAATAATTTTTTTATTTTGAAGTGCATAAAATGTAAAGTTACTTGGATCAATTATTATTAACCACAAAATCGAAAAAAAGAGAGGTATTGTAATATTTTTTATATATTTCATTAATCTTTTTTTATTAAAATTCTAAAAATAAATATTAATAATAGAAATAGTACTTTTATGTTCATTTTGCTTAGAGATTGACTTCGTTTCTTAAAATTAATATTTACTTCTAAGTAATTTAAATTTTTAGAATTGCAAAGAATATCTGCTAAAATCTTAAATCCTTTTCCATAGAATTTTTTTTTGTTTTTTAAATAAATTTCTTTTTTAAATATAAAAAAACCACTCATAGGGTCTGTAAAATTTTTTTTAGATATAAAATTAAATATAATTATTAGTAATTTGGTTGCAAATAACCTTAAATTAGAAAAATTTTTACTATTAATTTTATTAAATTTTCTTGTACCTATAACAATATCATAATTACTATTATATTTTTTTAATAATTTTAAAATATCCTCAGGATCATGCTGCAAATCTCCGTCCATGATTAAGATATTATTATACTGACTTTTTTCTATACCTAAAAAACATGATTGGGTTAAGTCTTTTATTTTATGTTTTCTAATAATAAAATTTATTCTTTTATTTTTTAATGATAATTTTTTTAAGATTTTTTTTGAATTATCCTCTGAATTATCATCAACAAATAAAATTTCATATATTTCATTATTTAATACTTTCGAAATTTTTTTACATAGAACGGGAATATTTCTCTCTTCATTTAAAATGGGTATCACTATGGAAATTTTTTTTTCATAAATAATTAGAATTAGCACATTGTTGCCAAACGCTTTTATGAATGTTATAACATTAATGTTTCGTATTTAGAACTAAACTCTACTTAATTAAGTTAAAACAGTACACTTCATTTAAAAATGCAAAACGAGATAAATAAAAAATTAATAAAGATAATAGAAAAAACTAATTTGAATAAGTCTTCCCATTGGAAAAAATACCTTCCAGGTAACGCCGATTACTTAAATGAATTTAGTCATTTAGGTTTTGGCTCTTATACAAAAAAAAGTTTTAAAAACTATATTCATAATATGCTCACAAAAATAATTTTTGGAAAAGAGGTGTTTAACACTAAGACTTACTATGCTTACAAGTCTATTTTTGATAAAATTAATAGATTTATAGATATTGATACAATCAGACATATTTTAACTTTTGAAAAATTAAAAAATTATGTAAATCCAAAATCAATATGTATTATTGGAGATGGAAAAATAAACGGGTTATTAGGTGCTTATTTAACATTTCCCCAAGCAATTATTTATTCGGTTAACTTAGCAGAAGTGTTAATTAACGATAATTTGATACTGGAAAAAACAGATTGTAAGTTGAAAGATTTAGTAGTTCTTGCTGAAAATTCGAATTATTCTAAAAACGATAAAATATTTTTAATTCCATCTAGTAATAAAAGTTTTTTAATGAATAAAAATATTGAATTATTTATAAACATTGCTTCTTTCCAAGAAATGACAACAAACGAAATTAATCAATATTTTGAAATTATTAAAAATAATAAGTCGAAATTATATTGTTGTAATAGAGAATATAAAAAATTACCTGATGGTGAAGAGTTGTATTTTAATAAATATCCATTTTCAAATTCAAAAAAAATTTTTTGGGAAAATTGTCCTTGGCATCAAAAATTTTATTCTTTGAAGCCTCCCTTCATTTATAGTTACGAAGGAAATATTAAACATTGTTTAGTTGATTTTTATTAAATGAACAAAAAAAAGTTTTTAATCGTAAATGCTGACGATATGGGTCGAACAGTAGATATAAATAAAGGAATAGAACAAGGATACAAAAGAGGAATAATATCTAGCGCAAGTTTAGTTGCAAATAGTTTAGCTTTTAATCATGCGTTAAAAATAATTAAAAGAAATCCTGGTTTAAAAATAGGTGTTCATCTAAACTTGCATGAATATAAACCAATGTTAAAAACTCACTTTTTAATAAAATTATCTAAACTTAATCATCTAAGTCTTTATTTAAGATTACTTTTAGCAACTGCAAATGAAATTAGAGAAATTGAAAAAAATTTTTTGTTTCAAATAAATAAAATACAAAAATTTGGTATCAGAATATCTCATCTTGACGGGCATAATCATATGCACATACATCCAAGATTAAATGGTGTAATGTTAAAAATATTAAAAAAGAAAAGAATCAATAAAATTAGGCTACCTGACGAAAATATTTGTAAAAAATCATCAATTACAAAAAAAATAAAGGTTTTAGTGCTTAAATTAGCTTGTATTATATTTAAAAAGAAAATCCCAAATATAATTACGACCGCTAACTTTCATGGGTTAGCTGATGGTGGCTACTTAAATGTTAATGCATTAATAAAAATAATTAAAAATGAGATAAAAGAGGGTACAAATGAATTAATGTGTCATGTTGGTTTAAAAAATAGTGACCCTCCATATAATATTGACTATAATTGGAAAACAGAACTAAATGCCATCATCAAATATAAAAAAAAATATTTATTAAAAAAGTTTAATATTAAGATAATTACTTTTAATCAAATTGACTAAAATTCAACAATCAATATATATA
>MDTB01093035.1_pt1 | contig 13580 bp, 11 predicted proteins | sample 811161 | NCBI WGS metagenome assembly MDTB01 (sample SAMN05326650, study PRJNA326480) | marine metagenome | isolation source: seawater | place: Mediterranean Sea | collected 2009
CAACTGGATTATGAGAGACCACGTCTCTGGGTAATCGTGGATTTCCTCCTAAACACATGAAATTTGCACTATAGGCTTGACCGCAAGCAGAATGCTGAAATTGATTATAGGATAACATGCGCTCATTCATACGTTTTTCTAAAATATAATCATTTCTGGTGTTTTTATTTCGTGTGGAAGCCATATATATTAGTTATTATATTTTTATTTTTTGAAACCTTTGTAAAAGCTATTCAAATACTAAACATGATATATTTTTTTCCAAAATATATTTTTTATTAATTAAAATTTTATTACCATTTTCAGTAAATAGATAACATTTATCATATATACTAAATAAATCATTTATGATTTTGTTAATTTCTGTTTCTCTTAAAAAACAGCGATGCAATGAAATATAAAATACGGGTTTATATTTATTTAAAAAATTTATTAGCGCCGGTACTACTATTTTTTCTCCCCCTTCAATATCCATTTTAATTAAACTAATATGTTTTGGATTAATATTTTGTTCTTCAATTAATGTTTCAATTGTAATTGTTTTTATATTAACTATCTGGTTATGTTTATGAACTTTAGTATGTCTTCCAGGATATGATAAATAATCTTTTTTATTAGCGATTAATAATGTAGATTCTGAATTTCCTAGAATTCCATTACCTCCAAAAAGCGAGGTTCCATTATTAAAAGACAATCCTTTTTCAACAAGCGCTATATTATTGAAATTATTAACACTCATATTTTTTTTTAATTTAATAAGAGCTATAGGATCTGGTTCTATCGCAATTACTTTATTATAAATATTAGCACAATAAAGTACGGTTGGACCAATCCAAGACCCTATATCTATGTATACACCTTCTTTATTATTTTTATAATAATCAAAAATATGAAACGTATTAGATTCCCATTTATCTAATTTATTATTACTAAACCAACATTTGGAATATTTATCATCATCGGAAATATAAAATACACAATTATTTTTTATAATTTTCATTATATTAGTTATTATATTTTTTATTTTTAAAAGCCTCGCGGGATGGCATACCACCTCTAATCCAAGCAGAACTTGCGTCAGCTTCAATAATGTGTTTAGTGTCTGTTACACTATTTTTTTTTGAATCCAACATAGGATATGTTTCCTGGTTATAGAGACAAACTTCGCTCATATGGTTAGCGCTCTTTTTTACACGGCCGCCATCCCCCATTTGTAAATCGGTTTCGACATCTACATTGCAGCTTCCTTTTCCTAAATATGGTACTGTGACAAATGGCCTAGGATGAAGCATAATTCTGCATTTTGGGTGATTCTGTATGGATCCAATTTTTAAATTACTATTTACATCTACATGGCAACCATTAGGTCCTACCTCGGAACATCCTGTAAAAAATATATTGGGTTGTTTTGTAGCAGTATTTATTGCGGATGTCATACTACATGATGTATCATTTAAATTTGTTAAATTGTAATTGGCGTGCTTTACGTTTAATAAATTTTGCTGTGAATTGGTTGATGGGTCGTCTCCTATACGTGATAGATTTTCAAACAAATAATTACTCTCAGTGTTCATTATATATTGTTAAATATATTTTTTTTAATGAACACTTACATTTTTCTCGGATGGAAGATTTCCGTAACAGAATTCTGTAAACCCTTTTTGGTCATTTGGTATTGTAGTACTGGCTGTTGTGTGAAATGCTCTCATGGACTGCTCGAACTCTAATTCATCTGATAAATCTTTAAATATTTTACTTTTATCTTTATTTTGAGGGTCAGCATTTATAATACTATCTTTTGCAGCATTATTTATTTGCTGTGGAACATTTGGTTCGCTAATTAATGCACTTGGTGGTTTATTGGGATTATCTGTATAATCGTTTAAACTTACATTCATTAATGGGTTTTTTTCATTAGGCATTATTGTTTTTTTAATGTCTTCGAAACCTTCTTTTTGAGATTCTAATTTAGTATTGTTGTTATAATATGATAATACACATATAATGCCTAAAGTAATTAGACCTATTAATAATATGTTTGTTTTTTGCAAGCACATATATCCAAGTGCGCTTAATAGTACTACAAATCGAGTAATGGCATTTAGTTTATTGCTATAATTCATGGTATCATTGGGCCATATTTGAGCTATCTTATTTTTCTTAAATAAAATGGTTGGATTATTTAACCAAAAATCCTTAGAATGCATATAATATACGTGGATTTAAAATTCTATCCGTTTTTATCTTTTTTTTTTCTTCGCTTTTTCTTTTTTTTTCCACTTGTTTCCTTTTTTTGAGGCGCATCCGATTTGTGTGATTTTTCAATTATCTCTTCGCCAGTGCTAAATTTAAATTCATTTTCACCAAGTGCACTAATACCAGATGGTAAATTAGTTGGAACCAATGCTTGTTTATTTTTTAATTTTTGTCGCATTCGTTCCTTCATTTTTGCGGTTTTAAGATTATTTTGCATATGATTTCTCATTGCACTGAAGTCAAATTTACCACTTCCGGGATTCATTCCCATTTGATTCATCATATCTTTTAATCCTGGCATATCCTTCATTTTATTTACTATTTCTGAAGCTTCTTCTAATAATTCGCTTTCTTTTAAATCACCTGATTTCATTTTTTCATCAAGTTTCCCACCTATATTTTTAACTAACCCCATTATTTTAGATGGGTTTTTAAATAAATTTTTCAGTACTTTATCCGGTTCTGCCTCTTCTTCTATATTTAATTCCTTTGCTGCTTCTTCTGCAATCTCTTTAGCTAATTTTCCAATTTTTCCATCTAATAATCCAGATATATGTTCTTGTATTTTCTCTGGGTCGACACCAGACAAATCGGGGCCTTCCGATGATGATTTGGCTTCACCATTGCCTTCACCTTCTTCTTCTTCGCCTTCTTCTTCACCTTGTACTTCTCCGTCTGATTCAAAAATAGATTGCATGTCATTAAGTGTTTCTTCTAATTTTTCATGTAAATCATTACCGTTAATGGCTTCAAATAATTTAGCAGTGTCTCCGAACGAACTTTCATCGTTTACATCTTTGATTACGCAAAATAACATTAATTGTAAATATTTCCAAATGGTTTCACGAGTCCTATCTGTAATGTTACATTTCCATAAATCTTTGAAATCAACATTAGGAAAAAATAGTGTATTTATTTCTGTGTTTTCAAATATGTCATTGTTTTGATATAATATATCAAAAAAACGTTCTGGATAAACACTTTTACAATAATCATATAATTTTAATGTAGACTCGTCGTCTTTTAAATGCGCTTCTAAATTTTCCTTATATTCTGGGTAAGTATTTGATAAATCTTTTATAAAATCGATTGCTATTTTACTAAACTCTTCTATATCCATAATACACATATATCATTAAATTTATTTAAATGGGTATTTTTTGAAAATATAAAGTAGATAGTTTTGATAAATTTATAATGTGAGCCCACAATTGTTGTTTATGTTCGTCGGATAATTTATTATATACACATTTACATTTATTTGTTATATAAGCAATTTGACTTGAATCACACTCGTAGTCTTTATTTATAAAATAGTCTTCGTCCTTATTTATAATATAAGTATGATAGGGAATCGTTATGTATTGATACCATGTTTTTATAAACATTTTAGGATTAACTTTCTTCATATTGTTATTTTTTTTAATAAATAGTTTAAAATCACTATCATTTTTATCTATATGACTTTGTAAAAATGTTAAATAACTAAAATATTTATCTAAAAAGGATGAATTAATAGTTTTCTTATCCATTGTATTAATTAATATTTTTTATTTATATATTTTTATTTCAGCATCTCTTTGTTGTTGTAATTGATCTAAATTTATTTCTCCAACTTTATCTGGCTTATACGTGTCCTCCTGTATATTAATATGCTTATTATCGTTTATTGTAGCATAACTATATAATTGTCTTATTCCACCGTTACCTTTTGCTAATAAATCATCACTTGATTGATCTAAAAAACTAAAATTATCTGATGCAACACCAAATCCGTTTAATGTTTCTAAATTCAGGCTACATGGTTCTGGTTCTCCGATTAAAGTAGTTGATATTTGCGACTGTTCTTTTGGTTGTAAATGTTGATAAATCTGATTACCAGTTAAAATATGATTATTTTCGGCTAAAAGTAATGTAGGTACTTTAGTTACCATTGGTGGTAATGATGTTTTAGTACCATTTTGTAATAAAATATACGTAATGGATTGTCCGTTTTTATTTTCAATTTGTCTATTATCAATACATATATAATTTACATTTGGTATATTAGTTTTTGACAATGTTTCTAACATTTTTTTACAATTTTTACAATAATTACTATAATAGAGTGCGGAATTCATATGATTAAATGTTGTTTTATTTTATTTAATTTAACTAATAAATTGATTTAATAATAATTTATTATGAATATATAAAATGGATCCAGTTATTCAAGACATCGTAGAAGAGGGTGGTATATTACATTTTACATTAAGTGGGGTAGTTGTTAGTATTGCAAATGCAATTCGAAGAACTATTTTATCTGATATTCCTATGGTTGTGTTTAGAACATTTCCACATAATGAAAATAAATGTAAAATTACTCAAAACAATACTAAATTAAATAATGAAATTATAAAACATAGATTGAGTTGCATTCCTATACATATTGATAATCCGTTGGACTTTAATTTAAGTATGTATGAAATGGAGTTGGATGTTAAAAATAATAGTGATGAAATGGTTATTGTTACCTCTAAAGAATTTAAAATTAAAGATACAGTTACAGGGAAATATTTGTCCGAACAAGAAAGGGATAAAATATTTCCAGCGGACCCTATTAGTAATAGTTATATAGATGTAGTAAGATTAATGCCTTTAGCTTCAAATGATAATAACGGTGAAACAATACAGTTGACGTCTGAATTTTCAATTGGAACTGCAAGTGAAAATAATTGTTGGAATGTAGTTAGTATGAGTATATTTCAAAATACTCCGGATATTAGTGCTATTGAAGAGGAGTGGAAAAAACGTGAAAAAAATTTAGATTCTAAATTAAACGCATTAGAAAAAAACAAGAAAAAAACTGATTTTATGAATTTAGATTCTCAAAGATATTTTGTAAAAAATAGTTTTGATTTTAAAATAGAAAGTGTTGGTGTTTATACAAACCACCGTTTAATTGAATTGGCGTGTGATATTTTAATTCAAAAGTGTAAAAAATTCATAGAGAGCCTTCAATTGGATTATAATTTAATTCAGGAGCGATTTTGTAAGATTCCATATAGTTATCAAATTGAATTACAAAATGAAGATTATACATTTGGAAAGGTAATAGAACATACGATGTACACTAGTTTATTTGAAAAACAAAAGAAATTAACATTTATAAGTTTTAAAAAGGAACATCCTCTTCAAAAGAATAGCTTCCTGTTATTTTCGTGTGCTGAAGATTTAGAGAAAGAAGTAATTGCATCTATGGTTGTAGATGAAACACAACAGTGCATTGCTTGTTTTGAAAAAATATTGGACGAATTTAAAGATAAATAGCGAATATTAAATTTCTTAGATTAATATAAGAAATGTCACAATCAAAAGATTTTATTCAATATGGGGATATAATTCAAATAAATGAAAAAGTTTTTTTTGTTAATTATGTTAGTTCAACAAAATTAGAATTAATTAATGAAGATGATCCTGATAAAACTATATATAATATAGATAACGGTGTTATACTAGATGAAGGGGTAGGTAGTATAGAAATATTAAGTAGAGAAGATAATCCATCTTATGCATTTCAAAATAATTTAACTATTGGCGTATGGGTAACGATTGAGTTTGGGGGATCTATTCCATTAGTTATTACGGGTGAAATTACAGATATTGAAGAAGATATGATTGAAATAAAACAAGTGGATGAGGATGAAAAATTATATATAGATTTTGCGTATAAAGGACTTCCCCCAGAGTTGATGATACAAAAAATAACAATACGTGATGATCCTACAATTGAAATGAAAGAAGAAATAGAAACAAGTAATTTGGAAAAAACCGTGGAAGAGGCATTAATAGATGGTGAAGCTGTAAATTTGGATATAAAATTTGAAACTATGATTGAAATTGTAGATGTTCCCGAAGATGAATATCGTTATTTAATAGAAGAGCAAACAAATGATTTATTAGAAAAATTATTATCTAAAATTGGAACTCATAAACGTAATAGCGCGGTTATGCGAGAAAATCAAAAATTAGTAAATAGATTTATAGAATTACGGCAGCACTATTCTAAATTTGAAAATTATAATGTTATAGGGTGGAAAGAAGTAAATATAAATCCTATTGTAGAATTTATAGAAAATATGGATGAAACATTAAAATGGGTAATACCAATTACAAAATATATAAAAAAAATATATAATGTAGAAGATATAGATGAGGAATTATTGGATGTGAATTTCAATAATACGGAAGACCAGCTTAAAAAAGAAGAAGCATTAGATATGGCATATGAAATGAATACTATAAAAAGCGATAATATACTTAAGGCATATAATAATCAATTGGACCAATATTATAAACCGTTTGATTTTTTAAAGTTATCAGAAGATGTTACTACTGTTAAATCAAGAAGTAAAATGATGTTGATTGATAATTTGGGAGATTATACAAGTACAGTAATATGTAATGAAGAATTAAATACTAAAAAATATGTTACACAAAATATATTAAAAAATGAAAAGGTTAGCGTTATAGGTTATATGATTTTACCTGAAGCATATCAAGATTATTATACTATGTATTTACCGACAACGTCAATTATGAGTAAATCGGATTTATCTAGAACACCTTTTTACTATAGCAAATATTTAAAAGATGCTCCTATACATGATAATAATTTAGCATCAAGTCCAATATGTGGATTATATCGTGTAAACGTAATAGATTCTTTGAATGTTTTTCCTACTATAAATAGCATAATAGACTGTGTCGAGTTACGGGCATTTAGTTTGCATGAAATGGTGGAATATTTATATTTATATAAAGCTACAATAGATTCTATCGATTGGGCAACAGGTCAAAAAATATTAAATATTGTAAATAAAACAGTGGGTGATTATAAAAAAAAGATTGTAACTATTCAAAAAAAAATTAGACCCTATAAAGTACAAACTCCCGAACTAAGTAATATTAAGCATATATTTGCAGATGAAAAATATGAAGAATTATTAAATGCATACGGTATTTTAAAACCCTCAGAAACTATGCCTTATTATAGTGATTCGGAACTAATACAAAAAATGACTATTGATATGGGTCAATATTTATACATATTGGCTTCCGAACAAAACGCTAGTTTAAGGACTGCTATAAATTTCGAATCATTGTCGAAATATGTAGATGCAAATCACGATTTTCATACCATGTCATGTGATATGCCTTCTATAACTAAAAAATATACATTACAAGAAGAATTGGAAAATGATAATGGTAAAGATATATATGTAGATAGAGAATACGACGATACTGATTATACTATACGCAGTGAATTTTCAGCGGAACAATCTAAAATGAGTTCAAGTGAATTTAAATCTTTTTTAAAAAAAGTATTACTAGAAAGAAATATTGGCGGACCTAGTGAAGAAGGTATTAGGCAATATTTAGAAAATTTATTGCAAGGAAGAAAACTAATTATAGATGGGGATTATGCAGTTTCTAAAATATTTCAAGAGGATCAGTTACAAACCAAATATTATGTTCGTAGAAACAATGTTTGGATGGAAGATGATAATATAGACATATTATGTAATTTAAATAAAAGTTGTATTCAGTCACAAGATGAGTGTAAATCATTTTATGAGAAGAATGCAACCATACAAGAACACATCGCTAAAGAGATTATGAGTGAATCAAGTAAGATTAAATCATTAGAGGGATACGGGCTTAGTGGTGATTTAACACAAGTAATTGAAAATTTGAAATATTTAAAGAACTATAATATTAGAAAGCAATTGTATTATAATAACAATAAAATACAAATTGCAAAATTATTAGATGATACTAGTGTATTAGAATCACCATTTGAAGATGTTAAAAATCAATTGTTAAAAGATACAAATATAGTAACTTATTATGAAAATATTCAAATGTTTGTAACAAACTATACGCGCTCTGCAATAAATGACGAGAATCCAAATTGGTTATATTGTGCGGATACTGGATTAAAACTTTTACCAAAATTTATATATACATTAGCTAATTCTTTTATAACATATAATAATTTCAATGAAACGTTACAGGAGATTTGCGATGAGTTTGGTACATTAAGTGACGATGGTAATTCTATTGTTGATAAAAATAGTGGTTATGTTATTAAAAAAATAGAGTTAGAATATGTAGATGAATATACAGATGGTGGATTTAAAAGTGTATATCACGATACACTGGACGAAGAATATGAGTTTAAAACAGAAAAAACAAGAAAGGAAGCGGACGTCAATAAAAAAATAAACAACATTATATTGGCTGTGTCGGGTTATATGGGTTTATCTTTGAAAGAAGAAGTAGATTTTATTATAAAGCATACTATACGTATATTAGACAGCGCAATAGGTTCTAAAGACGATTATGCAATTACAATGGGGAAAACAAAGAAGGACAATTATGAAGTAGCGTACCATAAAGCATTAATTTGTATTACATTGGGCTTAATGGTTATTGCGATACAAGTGAGTACTCCATCATTAAAAACATCAAAAACATTTCCAGGATGTGTGAAATCATTAGAGGGCGCGCCCGTATATGGAGATGGACCTGGTTGTATCCAATATGTAGCATGTATTGCTAGTAAAATAAAAACGCATTATGAACCTTGGGTATCAATACGAAAAATGGATGAAATAAGACTTTCTAATTCTGTAAAAATATTTATGGAGAAATTCATGTTAAGTGATTTGGAAATAACACGTAGAATAAAAGATAAGCAACATTATTTACTTCAAGGAGAGTTGGAAGATTTACAAATAGCGCATTATCAAACGTGGAGTGATTTTATGCCTTTGTTAGATAAAGTTAAAATAAAATCATATGAACCATTATCACCATCATTTTATAAACAATTAGACAAATATATTACACACGGCGACATAAGACAAGTAGGTCTATTGAATATTTTATATGGTAAATTTTATCATAATAGTTTGTGTATTCAGGAAGAAATGCAAAATGTAATAAATAAAGAGGAAATGTTATTAAAAAATAATATGGATGAACCGTTTTTGGAAAACTCGTGTTGCACGAGTAACGATTATCTAGCTATGTTATATTTTATAACTAAAAACCCTCAAATTAAAACTGTATTATCTAGAACAAATGAGTTGATTATGAAAATACAAGATATTAAATCATTAGAAAAGAGTCCATTATTTATTCACGATGAAGATACGCGCGTACCTATATTACTACCGTCTATAGAATTTTCGGAAGAAATTGTTTATAGAACATTTATAAAATTATGTAATTTGGACAATAAGTATCCTATTCCACATGAGTTAAAGTCATTTATAGATAAAAAACCGGGTCAAGAATATAATCCAAATGAGGAACAAATTAATATAAAAATCGACCGTTTAAAAACAGATGGATATAATTTAAATGAAACCGACTTGTTAAATGCATTAAGTATTATGAGTAAACAAAATGTATGTAAAGATAGAGTTACAACACATGTAAATAAAAAGAAGAGATTTATAGAATTAATTGAACTAATGCAAGAAGACTCTGATTCATTTATAGACGATCTTATACTACATGGATTATATAATGTTATAGAAAGTCCAGATAACTCGTCCGTTATAATTAAATTGAATGATGATATGAAAGATAAAAATACAGAAATGCAAGACGAAATAATAGGTCTTCTTAGAGATAGTGGATTAGTTACAAAGAAGGATCTAACTAACTTGTCTCTATTTTTGAATAATTATTCTGTATTTGAATGTGAATTTTTTTCAAATGAATTGCAAATAATGAACAATCAAATACAAACTTTATTGGCTAGTATACCACAATGGTTGCATAACAGTATTGATGTAACATCATTTAAATTGCCTTCATATTGGGGGTTATCCGAGAATCATAAGATGGACATAATGGCAAATCCTAGAATAGATCAGGGAAAAAAAATGGGATTTGTTGCAAAATATTATGAAGATTTTATTAAATATTTAGATAACGATGTAATAGTAGAACATTTACAAAGCATTGTAGATGAATTGGCACAAGTGAAAACGTTTTTAGATTGTACTCCCAATTATGGCACATATATCACATCTGAGAATTTAAAAGTAGACCGTGTAACAATGCAATACTTGCATCATTATTTATTTTTAAAAATTATTACAATATACATATCCAGTAGTGATAATTTAGAGATTATACAATTTATAATAGATATATTGAAAACATTTATGAATGACAAAACAATATTAAACAAAAATTATGAAAATGTTATGAATATGGTATTGCGTGATAAAGAGACAGAAAAAGATAAAAAGACAACCTATTTGAAAGATTTAACTTCTGATGAAAGGTCTGTAGACAATATTTTAAAGAAGCATAAAATAGGAAAATGGGGTATAGGTTTAGAAAAAGGGTTGGTTAGTTATGATAAAGATTTTTACGACGCAGAACGTAGTGAAGAAATGTTGGATGAATTTTTCAATCAAAATAAAATGGACAACATGTTAGAAGAAAACGATTTATCATTATTTGGTAATGATGACGATTTTGCCGATGGTATGGACGGTGACGAACGGTTTTAGTATTTTTATATATTATTTTATTATAAATAATATATAATATGAATGTTAGATCAATAGTTCAAAATAATGTACCTCTTGTTTCTGCTATTATATTTTTAGTTTTATTTTCCTTATTTAATATGTCAAAACCAAGCTTTGCATATACAAAAGATGGACATATTCGTTTATTTGGATTAAGTTATAAAAGCAATACCATATTTCCCGTATGGTTAGTTGCAATTATATTAGCTATTGCTATATATTTTTTTGTAATGTATTTTTTGGCATATCCCCGTATTAATTTTAAATCTATTTTTTAAATCATTTCCGCGCCACTTGAAGATGTTCCTACCTTATCTGGCTTGTTATTTTTTTCATTATTTTTTTCTTCTAAATATTCGTCATATTCTCCTTCCAAATCTTCTAAAGATTTTTTGCATGTAGTACCAAGTATGAAATTTTCACTAACTATAATGCATAATATACCAGATAATAAATACCAGAAAAAACGCGCAATGTTATCTTTTAACTCTACTAATTTTTTTAGCTTGTTTTTAAATTTTTCTTCTTCTATATTATTATTTAGAATCGAATCTTTTAATAATTTTGCATGCTTCATTCTTACCCAAAACCCCCAGTCTGTTTTAGTTGGATCTTTATTATCAATTGGTAGTTTTTCTTTTAAATCAATGTCATTTATCATTTGTCCTGGATTGTTGTAAATATTTTCAAGATTTTCAACAATTTTTCTATCACTATTGCCACTGGGTTGCATAGATATTCCATTTTTAAATATTTGTTTACATAAATTGTCAATACCTGCAAATTTAGCAGCAGTATAGCCCAACGTATTAGAAAAAGGCCTTAACCATCCTGGAAATATATTAATAAATACCATTGTAGTACATAATATAAGTAGCCATGGTAAAAAAGTATTTGAAAATACTTCACCGTGCTGTTCGCTACCACATAGACTTTTACTCAATTGTAAATTAATAAAATATTGTGATGCTAATACAAGTAATAAATATATTGCCGTCCAAATTAATTTATTTCCACCAGTGAGTTGTAAAATAATGGTGTATCCTAATGTAAATATGAAAAAATAAAATATATTACCTTTAGTATCTATTTTTTTCGTTTCTTCCATATAAATAATAAGAATAATATTTTTTATTATTATACGCCCATTTAATATGAATGATTTACCCAAGTTAGTTGATCCAAAATTTAAATATATAGTTCATAAATCCCTGCAGGCTTGTAATAAAGTAAAAAATAAACATATAAATACTGTATTTAATTGTTCCATGTTTATTGGGTTGATTTCTCTAATAGGTTTTGTATTATATATGAAATATAAAGGTAAACTAACACCGGAGCAAAAAGCAGAAAAAAAAGAAAAAGATAAAGTATTTATATTTACTAAATTAAAACAAATGGAAATGATAAGAAAACATGAAAATAATGATTTAATCACAAATCTACCTTTTTCAGATTCAATATTCAGTTCTAATTTTGTAAAATAAAATACGCAGAGTTTATATGGAAGAAAAATTTGAAAATTATTACAAATTAAAACAAAAATATGAAAAATATATAAAAAATAAATTGGATTCAATTAGAAAAGATGATGATTTAAGCAATAGTGATAAACAAAAAAAGATATCGAAAGTTTTAGCAAATATTAAGGTAAAAAAGATATTTTCTAATAAAGGACGTAAGTTAAGTATTGTTGAAAATGAAAAAAAAGTAATTTCTTATGATAATGATTATTATAATTTATATGAAACCGCTGCGAAAAATTTTAAAAAATGGGATAAAGAAAACAAAGAAGAAATTATGAGACTTAAATTAGACGTATTATTTAATTACATTGATGAAGAAAACAGTATGAATGAGTTTGAATTATTAAAGAGAGAAATTAAAGAAGATTTGACAGAATATTCTAAAATAGTAGCTGAAATTTATGCGATAGAACATGTAAATAAAAATACTATGCAAAATGAAGAAGATAAGTTATTTGAAAATATAAATTTGTTTAAAGAAAAATTGGCTACAAATGAAGAAGGGTATTTACAGGAAGCAATGGAAATATATAAATCATTGATTATGCCAACTACACGTGAATTGCATCGATTAAAATATGACAAGGGATATTGTGAAGTCATGGAAGAAGAACAAGAAAATGGTGACCCCGTATATCATCTAATTACTGAGTCAATTTCTATATTATCTAGAGAATTTAGCAACGAAGCAAATGAAGAAGACTTAATGGATAAAGTTTCATCAAATCAAGAAGTCGAAGATATAATTGAAAAGAGAAAGTTAAAAGAAACAGAGTTAGATAGCGAGCATGAACGAGTAGCTATTTTAACCGAAGAGTTGGGTGAATTAATGGTTGAATATTCTAAACTTACCCGTGAAAAATTAGATACAAGTGCAATTCAACAAGAAATAGATTTTAAAACAGAACAGCTAAATAAACAACGAGATTTGGTAGATAGTAAACAATTAAAAACGCGAAATAAATCTATTAAAAGTGGTTTACAAATACCAGAGAATTTAGGATATTACGAAAGGCAGAAATATATTAATGCTTTATCACCCAATAAGCGAAAAGAATATATAGATAGTTTGTCACCTGAAGAATTAGATATGTATGTAGAAAATTTGAAACAACGAGGTCCTAATAGACTTGAAAAAAATTATGATAAAGAAAAAGAGACTATGAGTGAAGGTGCTTTTAAAACATTTTTGATAAAA
>MDTB01014850.1_pt1 | contig 13579 bp, 11 predicted proteins | sample 811161 | NCBI WGS metagenome assembly MDTB01 (sample SAMN05326650, study PRJNA326480) | marine metagenome | isolation source: seawater | place: Mediterranean Sea | collected 2009
CATATTTATTATTTATATAATAGAGATATTTTAAATCATTTTAATAAAAACACAAACATTTGTTTGTTTGTACGAAAAAAAAATCTTCAATAATTTCATGTGCATGTGCCCTTTTTTCTGGGTCACTTTGAAGCATCTTATGATATATAATTTTTCGCAATGAATATGGTGTATGACGCCATGTAATGCTTTTAATATATCGTTCATTTTCAAACAATTCATAAAAAATGATTCCAGCACTCCATATATCTATTTTACAATTGTAATTTTGTTTGTTTTTTATTTCAGGGGCCATATATCTTTGAGAACCTACAAAAGTAGTTAATTCTTTATCTTCTTTTATATTTTGTAAATCATCTTCACTGAATTTTCGTTCTTTTAATTGAAATAAACGACTAATACCAAAATCGGCTATTTTGGCTACTCCAGAGGGTGTTATTAGTATATTTTGTGGTTTTATATCACGATGTACAATAAAGTTAGGCTGCCTATTATGTAAATATGTTAATCCTTTCAAAATATCCAAACATATACTTATTTTTTTTTCATTAGAAATCCATTTTTTTTGAATATAATCCAACAATTCTCCATTAGAAACATATTCAATTACAATAATAAAGGGGTTACAAACATACCCTAATAATTGAACAATATTTGGATGATGTGTTTTGGTCAATATATCGAATTCTGTTTTAAATAAAAGTTTTTTATCTTCTGATAACGATTCATTAATAACTTTTGCTACTACAGTAGTATGATTCCATGTTGCTAAATAGACCTTTCCAAAATTTCCTTCACCTAGCAATTTATCACTATGTATATACAATTTCCATGGAGGAATTTCCCATTCATCAAATTTTTTGTCTTTTAACTTTATAAACTCTTTAGGTATATCATCGCAATAACTATAATCTTTATTACTAAACATTAATTATATAACATATTAATGTTTAAGGCATTTATCGAATATATTTACCTGTTCGTGAAAAAGAGTCCACAATAAAAATAATAAATACACCCAAAAGAGTATATAATACAAATTCTTCTGTAATATTACTGGTTTTTTCATTTTCTTGTTGTTCCAACATATGAATCATATAATTAATTTTTTCCAATATTTTGTTATCTAAAACGGGTTGCACATGTTGAATATTATTATTTTGTTGCACTCGCATTTTAGTAGGTTCATAAATGCGTTGAAAATTACTATATGGACTTCGATGATACATATTGCCTAAACCATCACCTGATGGCCCAAAATTAGAAGATTCGTTTTGGATTTTTGGTGGCTGGACTTGCAAATGATTTGGTATAGGTTGTAACACTTCATCACCTTCTCTTCCATAAGCCTTTTTCTCATCGGTCTTTTTCTGTAATTCTGGTAATGGAACAGGATTAAAATCTGCTAATTTACCACCATCATTTTCTTCTAAAACATTCGTCATATTATTAATCAATTGATTTACACGTTCACTACGTTCATTCATCTTATTTGTATCTTCTTCAAAACTTGTTGGGCGTTCTTCAATTCCATTTAAATCACCCAAATCATTTTGCGGACTTTCTTCTAAAGTAGGCATTTTCTTCTGGGTTTTTCTTAAAGATGGAATTCTCTTTTTTGATTCACCCTCCCATGGAGATGCGCATGATAATAAAGACATTTTATGTTATTTGTATTTAAAAAATACGTAGAAATTTATCTATATTTATTTAACGGTAAAACGAATGTTATTATTTAGATACAATATTTCTCATAATAATATAGTTGATGCTAGAAACTGTAGCTAAATTATTGCCCCTTGTATTATTTTATCTATTTTTCGCATTTCCAAATGATTTTCTATACGTAAGTATAAACCCTTTAGGACGTTTTATAGCCATTTTACTAATATTGTTCTATGCATCTATTAGCAATTATTATGGTTTAATTATGTGTGCTGTGGTGATTATTTATTATAAATTAAAAGCGGTAGAAAAAACAAGTACTTATGATTCATGCATATTAGTAAATATCCAAGAACCCTTTGTGTCTAATACAGACAATATTGTATCTGAAAATTTAGATAAGTTTAGAAAAGAACATTGTGAAAATAATGTGTTAAAGTTTAAAGGTAAAAAGGTTAAAAATGAAAATGCGGAACATATTTTTCCTGATTTGAAATTTTTAAGTGAACCATGCAATCCATGTGATCGAAATTGTGGATTTTCTATCCAAGAACGATTAAAATTAGAACAAAGTGTATCTTATCCAAAAACAGACGATAATTGGGTCTTACCTATTTGGAATACATGGTTTAGTAATAATGACCAACCACCCATTGCTTTTAATAATATTTTTACAAACAGTTTTAGTCAATTACAGATGTAATTTATTGGCTTTTTACTTTTTTCTCATAATTTTATAGAATATGAAAAAAAAACAAAGTTTGAGCAAAAAATTAAGTGATTTTTTAAAACCTGTACATGACTATGTGGTAATGTTGAATGGAAGTAAAATATTTGCTGGTTTAATGATTATTGTATTACAAATCTCTTCACGATTTGTTACGATTCGTTTAAGTAAAACAATGGAATCATATTTAAAATATACATTTAGTAGACAAATATTAATATTCGCAATAGCTTGGATGGGAACGCGTGATATTTATGTAGCATTAGCTATTACACTTGTCTTTTCTTTAGTTATGGATGTGGTATGTAATGAAGATAGTAATTATTGTATGTTACCCAATCAATTTAAAGATTATCATATAAAATTAGCAGAAGAGAAAGAAGATGAAGACAACATTGTGAATAAATTACCTGGTATGCCTCCAACAGCAAACAATTCTCCAAAACCAAAATCTGTAGAACAAAAAGTGGAGAAAACAAAAATCGTAACAAATGAAGAAATCCAAAACGCTCTTTTGATTTTAGATAATGCAAAGCAACAAAATACATATCAATCTTTAGACGATTCCTTTTTTAAATAATTAGATGAGTAATTGCATAAAATATTATGTATATTATGCAATGGAAATGTGTAGTAATAATATAAATGGATATATTGGATCAGATAATTGGTGAAAAATCAGCAATAGAAAGTATTGGAATACAACCTATACATATTAGATTATCAACAAATGTAGCAGGAAGTTCTGAAACAAAATTAACTAAAAATCTAATTTATATTCCTGAGAAAAAGAAAGGTGAAAAAGAAGAAGAATTAGGTGAAAAAGAAGAAGAATTAGGTGAAAAAGAAGGTTCCACTTCCGAATATCCGTATTTTACAGATAGTGTTAAATTTCCAACAAGTAAAATATTGAAACTACCAAAAAAACAACAAATTGAATTATTTTTTAATAAAAAGACGTTCAAAAAAGTGATTGGAAATATATCAAATGTTGATGAAGACACTCGAATCATAAATGCAGAGTATAATTTTAATGCTTTGTTAAATATTTTATTACCAACTTCTTTTCCTATAAAAAATAATATTTATGAAACATTTAGTGGAAATATAAAAAATATGAATGTGGGAGGTGGAGTTGAAACTATTGATGATAATTTTGATATTTTTAATTTATTTTCGAAAATATTTAACGAAGAAAAAAATAGATATAGTTATGTTTCCTTAAATGGAAAAGTGTACACAGTAACAAAAATAACGCGTATAAATGATATTATTAATGATCCTATTTTTAGTAAATTATTAGATGGTGGTAAAGGTTTTCAATTATGGCGAAAAGGTAAAATAATAGAAGTAGCAAAAAATCTTAAATTTTTACAAAATAAATATAAAGAAGTAATTGATTCAAAATTGGAAAATATTCAAAATCAACTTAAAAGAGAAAGAAATAAAGAGAATGGAGCTATATCCAGGATTTCTAACCGTAAGTCTCCTTCAAATAAAGCAAATGTACCTGTAGATTTATTACTTCCATTTCTTGCAGAATTAGAAAAGGTAGATAAAAACCAAATTGAAAATATTAATTCTATCTTTTTGAAAATTTTTGAATTAAAGGAAAAATCAGGTGAAAGGTCTCAGTCATATATTCCATTTGAAATTGAAACTTTACCAGGATTTAAAGAACTACTTAAATTATCGGTTGATTATAATGTAAAAAGAGAAATATTTAATATACTTCAAGACTTAAATGAAATTAGTAAATATTTAGAAACAAAAAAAGACAACGAATTGAAAGATATGACTTCCATTGATAGACGAATATTTAGAGAAATCCAAAATTATGATAAAATTAAAGTGTTTTTAAATGAACTAAAACAATATAGTCCACCTGTACGAAGTTATAGTAATCCTAATTTATTGTATATTTTAGGAGAAGTTAAAAATAATATGGATGAATTTATTAAATTTATAGATTTTATTAGTGCTATTAAAATTGAAGGTGAGAAACCTAAAGATGAGTTTTTAACGAATACATCTATGTTAGACCGACTAAAGACGGGTGTAATGTCTGTTATTAAAAGAAAGGAAGGTGACGATGCTTTGAATACAAATGCTGAAAAAAATTATGATGCTTTAATAAATTTAGAATTATTAGACGGTGAAATTGATGATGAAAATATTAATGATATAAAATGTCCGTATAGAGATAGAATGTTAACTAATATGTACAAAAATATGAAATATAGCAATCAAAAAAATCCCGTGTTATTTTATATAGACGATCAACCATTCGATATGGCTAGAGCAAGAAAAACCGAAAAAAAGAAAGAAACTATAAAAACACCTAAAAAACGTGGAGGTAAAAGGCGTGGTGGATTTGGTGCTGGTAAAGTAAGAACTTTATATAATTCATTATCAACACTAAGAACAAAAAAAAGAAGGAAAAATACCAATAATCAAAATGCAGATAAAAGTGTTTAATTAAATACTGCCTTTCCTTTAACGAATTTACCAACTTCGTCTCCAATATCATCATCTTCAAGTGCTTCATATATTTCACCATTATCTGCATCCGCTGTAAAATATTTTTTACCGCGAATAACAACTTCAAATACCTCCTCCTCTTCTTCCTCCTCTACGGGGGAATCTCCCCCGTTAACCCCCTCTTGAATATCTTCCTCCTCCTCTACGGGGGAATCTCCCCCGTTAACCCCCTCTTGAATATCCTCCTCCTCTACGGGGGAATCTCCCCCGTTAACCCCCTCCTCCTCTTCCTCCTCTTCCTCCTCTTCCTCCTCTTCCTCCTCTTCCTCTTCTTCTTCCTCTTCTTCTTCCTCCTCTTCTTCCTCCTCCTCTACAGGGGAATCTCCCCCGTTAACCCCCTCTTCCTCTCCCTCCTCCTCTATTTGTGTAGATTCCAATTCTTTTTTAATATTAATTAGCGATATTTCTTTCTTATTCTCGAGTTCTTCTATATCATATACAATATTTTCTTCACCAATTGAGTCATCATCTACTAATTCAATGACTGGATTTTTTTTGTTTAAAGATTCACCAAAATTAATAATCACACGATTTAAAGCTCTGTTTTCTTTTTTCAATCTAGCTAGTTGCTTTCGTAATCTTAAAACTAAAGGTAAATTTTGTAAATAATCATAATTTTCAACCAATTTTTTAGTACTATGCATCTTTAATGAATGTTCCTGTTATTTTTTTTTTAAGCACTTTCAATTTTATCTTTTTTCTTTATATAAATGTTTAAAATAAATAGAATAATTTGTAGACGTTATCATAAAAATATAATTGACCACTATGAAAATCCAAGAAATGTAGGAAAATTGAACAGTTCAAAAAAAAATGTAGGTACAGGTTTAGTTGGTGCTCCTGCTTGTGGAGATGTTATGAAACTTCAATTTGAAACTGATGATAATGGTAAAATAATTAAGTCTGTTTTTAAAACATTTGGCTGCGGTAGTGCTATAGCATCTTCATCATATGTTACAGAATTAATGATTGGTAAAAATATAGATGAATGTTTAGATATAAAAAATAAAGACATTGCTGATCATTTAAAGTTACCTCCTGTAAAATTACATTGTTCTATGTTGGCTGAAGACGCTATAAAAAAAGCACTAGAAGATTATAAAAGTAAACAAAATAAAAAATGAACATTATTTATAATAAATGAATTGTGAACTTATTGTCGCATTTAACAAAAAAAATGTAATTGGGAATAATAATACTATACCATGGTATGTACCTGAAGATTTACATTATTTCAAAAACGTTACCAAAGATAATATTATTATTATGGGAAGAAAAACATTTGATAGTTTACCAAATGGACCATTAAAAAACCGAATTCATATTGTTATTACAAGTCAAAAAAAAACAAATACTGACCAAGTTTTTTATTTAAGTTTTGAAGACTCTTTTGAATTTGTAAAACATTTACAATCAATAACTGGTAAAAAAGTATTTATTATAGGTGGAAGTACAATATACAAGCAATATTTTGAATATTGTAATAAATTTCATATATCTCTTATTGATAATGACCAAGACGGTGATGTTTTATATCCATTTACTTTAAACGATTTTGAAAATGAAGATTTTCGAAAAACATATTATGAATCACTTAATTCAATAAAAAATATATGTTTTGAACGTTTTATTTTTGAACGAGCTTAAGATGCTACACCAAAACGTTGCTTGATTATATTTGCCTTACTTACATTATCTATTTTTTCACTTTGCTTTTTCACTTTATATACGCCACCTGCTTGAGTAGAACTTCCTTTACTACAACCATATATACCCGCAGTAAAATCATCGGTATCTTCATGTAATTCGGGAAGAATCCTTGTTAATGGACTATCTACCACTAAAAGCATTCGTTCACTGTTTAGTAATTTTCGATATTCCTGAATATTTAAATTTCCGTAAAATTTGTCTAATAAATAATGAGGATTGGGTGCAGGTTTTATATTATTCTTAAAATCATATATTTTACCATAAACCCTATTGATTAAATGATAACGTTCAAATTTTGTAGAATCATCAATCTTTTCTTGCATCAAAAAAGCTACTGCACATTCTGGACGACAAAAAGAACCGTATCCAGTTATTTCACAATTATTTTGATATTTAGGTATGTAACAACATGGATTATCAAAATCATATGTGCACCAAAAGCATGCTGATTTTTTCTCGTCCATAGTATTTTTATATAAACTAATTTTCAATTGTTTCAATTTCATATTTATATCTTTAATATTTACGTCATTTTCACAAATATCTTGTTTTGGTGAGTAATTGTGTATTGAGTCATCTTTAGATATGTCTTCCCATGTTGGATTATCATTTTGCACAGGTTCTTTATTTAGTTCAAAAAACTTGTTATCACTATTTATATCATATGCTTTTACATCTGGAGGTACACTAGCTTTATAATTTAATGGGTCACCTATTAAATTATTTTTATTAATGATCATATCCTCTTCGATTTCTTTTAATGAGCATTTTAAATGTAATATTACATTTGTTCTTACTGGTTTATCATCATTTTCACTAGTGTTTTTTGAAATTAATTTACCACCTTTCGGTTTTCGTCCACGTTTTTTTGCTTCCGGTTGTGGATTTTCCAACAATTCAAATTGAATGTTTTCACTTTTTGTAGCCTTTACACTTTTCGATCCTTTTGTCCTAGGCATTATGAAAAAAACACCAAATATTTATTTATATCCTTTTTATTTATCTTTTATACATCATTTAATTGAAGAGCTATACGATAATTATTTATTGCATCTTTTTTATTATTCTCTTTTGAATAACATTTTCTACACAAAGGTATATAATTTGTTACTCCTATACTAATTTGTTGACTTTCTTCGGAAATTCTATGAGAGAAAGGTGCTTTTGTACCATCTTTACAATGTGCACATAATGCATGCAATTTAATATAATCATCACATTTTGGTATAAGTTTCAAAACATCTCCAAAAACTTCTTGTTTAAAATCTCCATCCAATGCAGCAATATGAACTCTTTTCTTCCATTTTTCAACCATATTTATAGAAACTTCATATAAATCTTCGAAAAATTGCCCTTCATTTATTAATATAACATCGGCTTTCATAAGGTCTACAATAACATCTTGCAATAAATGTGCTTGAATACATGGAATCATTTGCTTATCATGAGTAGATAATAATTCTTGATGATAACGTTTATCTGCATCATAATTAACCACACATATATTTTTACCAATATATTTGTAGGTTTTGTATTGTTGCATCAACCACGATGTTTTTCCTGAAAACATACATCCTCCACAAATACTTAGATATCCAGTGTTTTTTTCCATTTTATTTATTATATATTCACTTTCTTTTAATTCAATTTTGTTTTATTGATATATGAACCTTCAAATATTTCAATCTTCAAGGGTTTAAAGAGTTCTTTTCTATACATTTATAGAAATTCTATGAGCGCTTTCTCTATTCAAGAATTATTACAAAAAGACCAATACGATGACCTAAACAGTATTATTCAAGGTTCTACATTAGAAAAAGAACCGGAAAATATACAACTTTTATCCGAATTACTTAATAAATTAACAGATAACAAAACGGCTTTTCAAGCAAAGGAAACAGGAAATTTGATTATATCCAAAATGAATGCTTTTGCGATGAAAATATACATGGATGTTCTTTATGAAAATATGGGGTCTATGAAATGGCAAATCAAAAAAGGTTCATTAGTACTTTTGGGACTTTTTGCTAAGCATCAAAAAGAAGTTGTGAAATATAATTTACCCAATATGATATTGCGTCTTATTGATATGGCTTCTGACGTTAAGGAGCAAGTAAAATATCAAACGCGTGTTTGTTTCAAAGAACTTTGTTCAGTCATTGATAATGTGGATATTGTGGGTATTGTACCTGATGTGATTAATGCATATATGGAGCCCGTAAAATACACAGAAGAGGCATTGGATAAATTGGTGGCGACTAGTTTTATTAACGAAGTAGATATGTCTACATTGGGTCTTTTAGTTCCTATTTTAACAAAAGGTATGCGCGAGAAAAAAGTAGCCGTCAAACGTCGTGCTGCTTTGGTCATTGGTAATATGTGTAAATTGGTAAATGACCCTCGTACTGCCTCGTATTTTTATCCTATTTTGAAACCAGTTTTAGAGCGCGGTATTGATGAAATCGCCGTCGAAGAAGTCCGTAAAGTATGCGAAAATTCTTTAAATACTCTTCAACGTGTAAGTAGCGAAGCTGCTGAAATCAGTGAAAATGTTATGAAACAAAGCGAATTGTTTGAATGTGTTAAAACCACATGTGCTAAAGAGATGATAACCGTTTTGGATAGCATATGCACGCATATTTCGAAATGTTGCGAAGGACTTGTGTTGGCTAATAATAGAAAATACGAAGATTGGAAACAATGTATTGCTCCTTATTTGAATGGTGAAAATGTCGAAAAAGTAGTAGAACATGTTCATACTCAAGGTATTGCTAATTTGACCCCAGACAAAGTCGACCCAGAAGATGAAGAAGAAGACCTTTGTAACGCGCAATTTTCATTGGCCTATGGTACTCGTGTATTATTGCATCAGACTCCTTTTCGTGTTAAAATCGGACGTAAATATGGATTGGTGGGTCCCAATGGTGCAGGTAAATCAACATTGATGAAATCAATCGCGGGTGGTAATTTGCAAGGATTTCCTACTCATTTGATTACTGTATATGTTGAATGTGAAATTATTGGTGAAAAGGCGGATATGACCGTTTTGGAGTATATTATGTCGGATGAAAAAGTAAAACAATGCAATTGTACTGAAGAATCTGTGAAAGAAATGCTAACATCGATGGGTTTCGGAGTTTCTCGTACTGCTGCTGCCATAGATGCAGGTGTATCAACACTATCAGGTGGTTGGAGAATGAAATTGGCCTTATCACGTGCTATGTTGTTGAATCCCGATATGTTGTTGTTGGATGAGCCTACCAATCATTTGGACCAGTTTGCTGTAAAGTGGCTCACTGATTATTTGATTAATTTGAAAACATGCACATGTTTAATTGTATCTCACGACACGAAATTTTTGGACAATGTATGTACAAATATTATTCATTATGAAAATCTTAAACTGAAGTCTTATCGTGGTAATTTGTCTGATTTTGTAAAACAAAAACCAGAGGCCAAAGCATATTATGAACTTTCGAGTGATATTGTTGCCTTTAATTTTCCAGAACCAGGTCCATTGGAAGGGGTAAAATCATTGACGAAGGCTGTATTGAAAACAAAGGATATTTATTTCCAATATCCTACTGCACCTCATCCACAATTGATTGATGTGTCGATTCAATGTTCATTGGCTTCCCGTGTGGCTGTGGTCGGAGTCAATGGTGCAGGTAAGTCTACTTTGGTGAAAGTAATGGTGGGTGAATTGGAACCTGACCAAGGATTGGTTGAACGCCATCCGAACTTACGTGTAGCCTATGTAGCACAACATGCATTTGCACACATTGAAGACCATTTGGACAAAACACCTATTGAGTATATTATGTGGCGTTATCGTGGAGGAATTGATAAAGAAGCCGTCCAAAAGGATTCCGTTGTAATGACGAAAGAAGAAATGGAAGCGGTTCGTAAAAAGGCCAAAGAAGAGCAAACAGGTATTGTAGAAGAAATCAAAGCCCGTCGTACAGGAAAGCGCGAACATGAATACGAAGTTGTTTGGGAGGGGCAAGGTCGCGAGGACAGCTGGCACACTCGTACAGAATTGTTACAAATGGGATATAAGAAAATGGTGGATGAAAAGGACCAACAAATAGCAGCAGAATCTTTACTAGGCCAACGTAAATTGACTACTGGTGAAATACAGAAACATTTGGATTGTTTCGGATTGGAACCAGCCTTTGCCGAACATACACGAATGGGAGCTTTATCAGGTGGACAAAAAGTAAAGGTCGTTTTGGGTGCTGGATTATGGAATTTACCTCATATTGTGATATTGGATGAGCCTACTAACTTTTTGGACCGTGATTCTTTGGGAGCACTTGCATTGGCTATTAAAGAATTCAAAGGAGGAGTCTTTATGATTTCCCATAATGCAGAGTTTTACGAGGCATTGTGTCCAGAAAAATGGATATTAGAATCGGGTCGATTAACTGTAATGGGTGCTGAATGGATGGAAGAAGTAGAAAAGGCACGTAAAAAAGCGGAAAAATTAGCAGCCAAACAATTGAATTTTAATCAAGAAGAAGAGAAAAAAGATGCTTTGGGAAATACAATTGTTGCGGCACCAGAAGAACAAAAAGAGTTGAATCGTAGTGATAAAAAACGATTACAAAAACTACGAAAAGAAATGATAAAACGAGGAGAAGACACTTATGAAATTGATATGCAGCTAGGATTGGAATAAACTATGTTTAGCAATAATATTTATAATTATTTATTCATATTTATATATAGTAAATATGAAATCAAAGAGAAATTTTAGAAAAAATACAAAAAAAAATAAAACACGAAATAAACGTGGAGGTGGACCAAATGAAGATGCTCTATTTGCTGCATTGCAGAAAAGTGAAACAACCGCTGATCAAATAAATGCTATTTTGGATAAAGGTGCAAATGTGAATGCTAGAAGTGCAACTCAAAGCACACCTCTACACTATGCATGTGCAAATGGTAACATGGAATTGGTCATGACTCTTGTGAATAGGGGTGCCGACGTTGATGCTAGAGATAAATTTCAAAGTACACCTCTACATGATGCATGTGCAAATGGTAACATGGAGGTGGTCATGGCTCTTGTGGATAGGGTTGCCGATGTTGATGCTAGAGATGAATTTCAAAGAACACCTCTACATGAAGCATGTGGTAAAGGTCACATGGATGTGGCCATGGCTCTCATCAATAGGGGTGCCGATGTTGATGCGAAAGATAAAACTAATAAGACACCACTTGAAATGGCTAAAGCAACTATTGATAAAGAAGCTTTGAGAAATGCAGCAGCAAAATATAAGGAAAATAAAGATGAACTATTTGCTGCAGTGAAGAAAGAAGGAACAACAGCTGATCAAATAAATGCTATTTTGGATAACGGAGCATATGTTAATGCTAGAGATGAAGAACGAATGACACCTCTTCATAAAGCACTAGCTAACGGCAATAGTAAAGTAGCCATAGCTTTGATTAATAGAGGTGCTGATGTGAATGCTGTAGATATTGAGGGATTAACTGCTCTCCATGTAGCAATCTATATTCGTGACTTTGAAACAATTTTTGTTCTTATAAATAAGGGAGCAACTATACAAGCTTATGATGAGGTGTTAACAAAACAATTATCTCCGAAAGACCAAAAAATAATTTTAAAAACAATACAACAAGTAAAAAAAAAGAATAATAACGCCAACAACCAACTATTTGCTGCAGTGAAGAAAAAGGACACAACCGCTCCTGATATAAATGCTATTTTAGAGAAAGGAGCAGATGTGAATGCTAGAGATGCATATCAAAACACACCTCTACATTGGGCATGTATTAAAGGTCACATGAAGGTGGCCATGGCTCTTGTGGATAGGGGTGCCGATGTTGATGAGAAAGATAAATTTAATAGAACACCACTTGAAATGGCTAAAGCAACTATTAATAAGGAAAAATTGAGAAATGCAGCAGCAAAATATAAGGAAAATAAAGATGAACTATTTGCTGCAGTAAAGAAAAGGAAAACAACCGCTGATCAAATAAAAGCTATTTTAGATAAGGGAGCATATGTGAATGCTACAGATGAAGAACAAATGACACCTCTACATATTGCATGTATTGAAGGTTACATGGAAGTGACTATGGCTCTTTTGGATAGAGGAGCTGATCTCCATATTCGAGGGGTAGATGACTATACACCTCTACATTTGGCATGTATGAATGATAACATGAAGGTGGCTATAGCTCTTGTGAATAGGGGTGCTGATATTGATGCGAAAGATAATGATAATAAGACACCACTCGAACACCGAATCAGCTTTAATGATAAAGAAAAATTGAAAAATGCAGCAGCAAAATATAAGGAAAAAAATAAGCCTAATAACGCCAACGACCAACTATTTGCTGCAGTGAAGAAAAGTGAAACAACCGCTGCTGATATAAATGAACTTTTAGATAATGGAGCAAATGTGAATGCTAGAACTGATTATGAAAAGACACCGCTACATATTGCATCTAGTTTTGGTAATATGGAGGTGGCCAAGGCTCTTCTGGATAGGGGTGCCGATGTTGATGCTAGAAGTGTAAAGCAATACACACCATTACATTTTGCATGTGATGAAGGTAACATGGAGTTGGCTATGGCTCTTGTGAATAGAGGTGCTGATATCCATGCGAGAAATAAATATCAATGGACACCTCTACATAAGGCATGTGGTCAAGGATATATGGAGTTGGCCATGGCTCTTATTGATAAAGGTGCCGATATTAATGCTAATAATAAAGAAGGAAAAACACCACTTGACTTAATTAAAAAACCTGAAGATAGAAAAAAAATTGAAGAATATGTACTTCAGTCATTGAGATTAAAAACCAAAAGGAACTTTATAACTACAAAAAAACAATGGAAAATATATTTGGATGATGAGCACGCAGAACAATTCGAAAATTTAAATGGAAAATATGAAGTAG
>MDTB01015115.1_pt1 | contig 13578 bp, 15 predicted proteins | sample 811161 | NCBI WGS metagenome assembly MDTB01 (sample SAMN05326650, study PRJNA326480) | marine metagenome | isolation source: seawater | place: Mediterranean Sea | collected 2009
CTATCTATACTTTCACGAAACAGGGTTTGATGATGGTAGTACCGATCCTGTTACAGCTATTTCTGCACATATCGAATCAAGTCAGTTTGATGTTGGAGATGGAGAAAGATTTTCTTTTATTAATAGAATAATACCTGATTTAACATTTAGAGAGTCAACAGCAGATTCTCCTAAAGCTGTATTTACAGTTAAAACTAGGAACTTTCCCGGTGGAGTTTACTTACAATCAGATGTTAAAGATGTAACACGTTCTGCTGCTGCAACATCTTCTGTGGTTGAACAATTTACAGATCAAGTTAATTTGCGTGTTAGAGGTAGAGCGTTTGCTTTAAAGGTTGCTTCTACAGATACAGGTGTGTCATGGAGATTAGGATCACCACGATTAGATGTTAAGCCAGATGGAAGAAGATAATGTCAAGAAACTTAAACTTACCGTTCTTTCCTGTTGCTCCAGATGGGTACGATCAAAGATATATGTCGGAGGTCGTAAGGTCTTTTTCTGTTTACTTAACGCAGATGCAAAATCCGGGGGAAAACAGAGGTACTGGTTTAGTTCTTACCAATTTATTAACGCATGATAGAGGATTAGAGTCAGGAGAATTTTTTCAACAAGATGGGTTTGTTAAAGTATCAAGGTCAAATGTTCCACATCCTGAAGGATTATCTGGAACAGGAGGCGTAGGTTCTGTAACAATAACAACTTAAAATTAAAATATAAACCGAACAAATGTTTGGGATAGTAAAACAAAAAAAAGTCTGTTAATATAACAAACAGCCAGAACTAAGGAAGACAATATGCAAAACATGGCGCAGATGGGTAGATTTGGTGATACCAGTATGGCTCACGTTTCGCCCGGTGAAATGGTCGTACCTAAAGAAATATTAGACAGACAACCTAATTTACAGCGTGGCATTATGGGCGCTATTGCTCAAGAGGGCATGGACCCTAGACGATATACTGTTGGCGCTCCTCAGAACAGCATTAATCCTATGACAGGACAACCTGAATATTTTAACCTCAAGAAGTTGTTAAAGTTTGCAGCACCGTTTGCATTAGGACCAATGGTGGGTAGTTTATTAGGTTCTACTGCTACAGGAGCAGGAATATTAGGTGGTTTAAAAGGAACTTCTTTAGCAGGACTTGGTAACTTTTTAAGTAATCCAATAGCTAAAGGAGCTTTAGGAGCAGCAGGAACATCTGCATTAACAGGCGGTAAGAAAAAAGATATATTAAGAAGTGCTTTGCTTGGTGGATTAGGTGGTTATACATTTAAAGATGGTAAGCCGGGTTTTATGACAAATCCTGATAGTACAGCCGACTTATCAAAAGTAAAAGCTGATAATTTTCTTACTAAAGCAATAAAAACCGCAGCGCCAAAAAGCACTTTTCTTGGTAGTAAAATGTTTGATCTTATGAACAATCCATTAGGTCTTGCAGCCACGTTAGGTATTACGGCTGAAGCGTTTGCAGCTATGAGTCCAGAAGAAAAAGAAGAAGCAATTAGAAAGTATGCTTTTGGTACGACAGATAAGTTTAATCCCTTAATAGATTTTTCTGCACAAAAAGCTAGACCAATGAACAAAGGAGGAGCTACGTCTTTTCCAAGGCGAGATGGTGGTATTATGCCTTCCGAGGGTTCAGGAACAAAAGATGATGTACCAGCTATGCTAACTGCTGGAGAGTTTGTATTGACACGAGATGCCGTAAAAGGTCTTGGAGATGGTAATTTAAATTCAGGTATACAAAAAGCGTATACCATGATGGATAAGTTAGAGAGGATGGCGTAATGTCAAACACTTATGTAGAAACACTTTCACGCAAACCAGCCTATATCGAAGACTTAGAGAAAGGTATCTTTGACTCTTTATTTTATGAAAGAGATCCAGAAACAGGCGATTATTTAAAAGATGCAGAAGGTAATAAAATATTTGGTGGCTTACTTGGTGGCTCTCAATATCAAGACTTGTTCGACTTACCAGAGTATCAAGTTGCTGCATTAGATCCAATGCAAAAAAAGGCTTATGATACACTTACCTCTGATGAATACAGACAGAGAATGGAACCTTATTTTGATAAATCGCAAACTCTTACTGAAAGTGCTACAGGAGCATTAGAAAAAGGTTTAGGTTCAATTGATGCAGGACAAGGTGCTTTTGATCCATCTACTCAAGTAGAAAAGTTTATGAACCCATATCAACAGCAAGTTATTGATGAGGCGATGAAGCAAATAGATCGTCAATCTGATATAGCTCGTGCAACGGATGATGCAAGGGCTATACAAGCTGGTGCTTTTGGTGGTTCTCGCTCTGGTGTGCAACGTGCTGAAACAGCAGGAAGGGCGCAAGAAGCAAAGAACAGAACGATATCAGATTTATTATCAAAAGGTTATGGTTCAGCTTTATCTAGTGCCATGACTGCAGATGAGGCTTCAAAGGGTAGAGCTTTAAAAGGTAGTCAACTTGCAGGTGGCATAGGTCAACAGCTTGGTTCACTTGCTGGAACTAGCGCTGACATAGGACGAGTATATAGCGGTATTACAGGTCAAGACGTATCTGCATTAGCTGGTGCTGGTGGTCAGAAACAGGCTTATGCTCAGACTCAACTTGATGCTGATAGAGCAAATCAATTGCTACCGTTAAAATCAATGCTTGCACCTCTTACCGTTGGTCAACAGTTTATAAGTGGTAGTCCTTCTGCAGGAGCGTTGGATCAATACACAAGAACAGTTGAGCCTAGTCCAAATCCATTTTTACAAGGTGTTGGAGCAGCAGCCTCGCTCCAAGGCTTGTACGGCTAGGGGGTAGGGGTATGTCAAATATAAAAAGAGGTCTTGGATTTCTTCCTTATTATGATTTTCCAGAACAACCTACTAGACTTAAAGAAGCTCTTGCAAATGTAGGTCAAGGATTAAGCACTCCTTTTTTATTAGGCGCAGACATACAAAAAATGTTATCTCCGTACAATTTTGTTCCTAAAGCTGCTGAATTTTTAACTCAACCTAATCCTGAATATGTAAAACAATTAGATGATGAATTTAAAAGCACAATATTAAGTGGTCAACCTATAGAAAATGAACCAATACAATTAGGTTCTGGGGTAATGATGAGTCCGGGTGAATCTCGTGCTAGATTTGGATCTCCTTCTTATGGACAAATGCCTGATCTTGCTATTGGAGATGATGCAGAAGCTATTCAACAAAAGTTAGAAGATATAAGAATTGACAAGAATGTAGCCACAGATCCCAAAGGTGGTGATAAAAGTCTAGCAGGTGGTGAAGAAGCCATTGCAAATCTTTTTGATACTTCTATTAAGGGTTATTTAGATAGAATGAAATTAAAAAAACCCGGAGAGGTTACAAAAGAAAAAACTATAGAAGAATACAGAAAAGAATTTGCTGAAGCTACAGGAATAGATGTAAGTGGTAAACCAGATACGAAAGACGCTATGATAGCTTTTGGTTTATCTTTGATGCAAAACAAAGCTGGCAAGAAATTTGATGTTGGTAAAATGTTAAAATCTGTAGGTAGTGCTGGCGAAAAAGCCATGCCATTACTTACCAAAGCTAAATCAGAGGCTAAAGCTGCTGCTGCATCTGCTGGCAAGTATGCTCTTGATATGAGATCAGTAGATAAAACAAAAAGAGAAGCTGCTGAAACTAAAGCTATGGATAGAAAAGGATACTATATTGTTCCTAAAGGAAAAGATGGAGGTTCAAGCCCTAGTGATTTTTTAGTTAATGCAGATAAAGGTAATTTAGAAGAATTAAATGTTTTTGAACTTGATGCTTTATATAAAACAAAAGGTTTTACTGATAAATATAATGTTTATCCTGCTGCAACTCACGCTGCTATTGCAAGTGCAGCTATGGATGATTCTGATGTAAACGATTTATATTTAAAAACACAAGATAACGCAATTATGTTTCCCGGTGCTGATGACGATTATTGGTCTTTCAAAGTTCAATATCCTGATGCAAACAAAATGAAAAAAGGACAAAACTTGCCTCCAAAATATGTAGGTAATGCTAAAACTGATTTAGGAAAATTAGAAAGTTTAGAAAAAGCAATGCTTAGTAATGAAAAAACATTTACTGAGTTTGCTTCTTTATTTAATTCATCAGATATAGATGCTCCAGCACAAATTAGATCATCTATAGTTCAAGGTTTTAGAAATTTAGGTGTTGATGTTGGAGGAGAAACTGATCCTGTTAAACAAATGCAAATTATTTTAACAAAGTTAAAAGCTGAAAATGCTGCTTCAATTTTAGGAGAGGCAGGTAAAACACTTTCAGATAATGATAGAAAAATGGTTTCTGAAATAGTAGGTGAAATTGATTTTGGCAGTGGTGATCCAAACGTATTAATGAGGAAAATGGGTAGATTGTATGGTAAAATTGTTGGAACACAAAGAAATAATTTAAATACTGCTGCTCGTAATTTAATGGATGCTGGAGTAGAAGGCGCTGAAAAGTATCTTCAAAGCACGGATAAATACCGTTCTATAGGAACAGTATATACTGGTATTGGAGATGTTACATCTACAAGATTAACTATTGGTGATGATGGTATTTATGAAATGGTAGGAATAAAATAAGTTATGTCTGTTATTCAAATAAGAACCCCCAATCAAGGAATAGTAAAAGTAAGGATAGCTGGTGATACTCCTACTGAAGAAGAAAGCAATGCCATAAAAGCACAATTTTTTTCTCAAGAAGCTGAACCTAAAAGAAATAAAACTTTTGCAGATTTATTAGAATCAACAAAAAAAGAAGATTCTAATTTTGATTATACAACTGGTGCTGGCGGTAAATTAAGAGCTTTAATATCTTTTGGGGAAACTCAAGAAGAAAAAGAAGGTATTCTTGAAAGATTAGTTGGCAAAGACGGATATACAAAAGATGAATCTGGTAGGCTTGCCCTAACAGAAAAAGGACAAATAGCTAGTGGATTAGAACCTGTTGGAAAAAATTTAGTTATTGAAGAAAAAGGTTTTACTCTTAGAGACATTTCTGATTTTGCTGGTATAGCTCCAGAAGCAATATTAGGTACTGTTGGTGGAGTTTTAGGTGGTACTGCTGGAAGTATAGTTCCTTTTGCAGGAACGGCTGCTGGTTCTGCAATAGGTGGTGGTGCTGGTGCTGCAGCAGGTCAAGCTATTGAAGAAGGAATTGAGTCATTACTTGGTCTGCAAAAACAAACGGCTGGAGAAGTTGCAAAAGATGTAGCTATTGAAGGTGCAATTGGTGCTGGTGCAAGCCTTATAGGTGACGCAGTAATAGGCGCTGGTAAAAAAGTTTTTGGTGCTGCTTCAGGAAGAGGAGCTAAATTACAGGCAATTGACGCTGAAAAATTAACACAAGCAGAAAGATTAGTTAAAGCAAATGCGTTACCTAGTTTTGAAGCAATAGGAGCATCAAAACCATTATCATACGCTCAAAAACTTGCTGAAGGTGCTACAAGAATGGAAAAGCGTGTTAATGCTAACACTGAGTATGCTCTTAAACAAAAAGATGAGTTGTTAAACCTTTACGGAGGAGGAGAAGGAACAACAAATATATTAGAAGAAGCTGGCGAAAGTGTGTTTAATGTTGGAATGAAAAAAATTGATGATGTGTTGAAAGCTCAAAAAGAAGCACAAAATGCAACTTTTAAAGCTATAGATGATAGTCTTGATTTATTAGAAAATTCTGTTGCTAAAGATTTTGACATAAATGATGCAACTTTAAGTAAAATAACTGGAGCTTTTCAAGGTTTTTCTGATATATCTTCTGTTGAATTTAAAAATATTGATAACATTTTAAATACTTTAAAAATTCCTGTTACTGTAGGTGGAAAACAAGTTACTAAAACTGGTCAAACTCTTAAAGTATTTAAAACAGATGAATTAAATACTTTAATAGATGATGTAACAAACGTGGAAATGGGGGGAACTGCACTTCAAAGTTTAAAACAAGAAACTAAAGATATTATAAAAGGCATACAAAGTTTTGGAGAAAGAGCTTCATTCGCACAAGTGTCAAGAATGAGAAAAAAAATTAATGATTATTTATTTGATCCTGCAATAACGCCCACAAGCAGAAATGAATTTTTAGCTTTTAGAGATGCCCTAGATGATATGCTTGCTAACTCTAAAATAGATATTCCTGAAGGTGTTACATTAACATCAAAACAAAAAGAAGTTTTAAAGAAAGCAGCCACACAACGCAAAACAGCTATGGATAATTACCGTGAGGGTTTAAAAAGATTTGAAGCTCTTGAAAAACATGGTCTTGTAAGAAATGTTAGGGCTGCTACAAAAGAACCTGAATTTGAATTGGATAAGTTCTATAGTAGAATTGTTGAAAAAAATTCTCCTGAAAGATTAAAAGCAGTATTAAATGCAGTTGATGAACCAGAGCTTGTAAGATCAAGATTAGCTAGAACATTTTTAGATGACGCTTTGTTCAGCACTAAAAGTGATTTGTCAGACATAAAAAGATTTAATGGAACTAATTTTTACAATGCTGTTGAAAACATTGATCGTCTTAAAAGTAGTACAGCAAAAGTTTTATTTGGAAATAAATATGGAGAAGTAAAAGCATTAGCTAAATCTTTGGCTTATAGTGGAGTAAAAAATTTAGACGATGACGCTATAAAACAAATAATGGCTGCTAATCCTTCTGGAGATGTTGTTTCAACATTAAAGGCTTTAAATAAAGCAAATATAGAAGCAGATGCACTTTTAAAATCTAACATATTAAATAATTTACAAAATGGTAAGCTAACACCTGATGACGCTGTATTAGCAATGTCTAAACCTTCAATAACTAATAGTGAAATAAAAAAAATAAAACAATTTTTTGGAGAGGGTTCTGAAACTTTTGAAAAAATTAAACAAAATACTATGAGAGAAATAGTATCTACTATAGATGATACAGTATTTGAGGCTGTAGGAACTGCAAAAGCTCTTCAAAATAATTTAAAAAAATATAAAAATGGTGTTTTAAAAGAATTATTAGGTGAAGATGGAGAAGCAGCATTAAAACAATTAGCAGATGATTTAGTTGTTTTAGGAGATGTAACAAAAGAGGGAGCTATTGCTGCAGCTTCTTTATCTGCATCTCCAATTAAAAACTTTCCTAAGTTAGTTAGAATGCGACTAACAGCAAATATGTTAGCAGATAAAGATAATTTACTTCGATATATTGAAATACAAAAAAAATTAAAAGCATCGGGTGCTGAATCAACAGAAATAGCTTATAGACAATTATTTAATGAAATTGCTGGAGCAGATGCTTCAGAGCAAGCAAGTAAAAAACTAAGTAAAGCAGGAAATATATTCGAAAAAGTTAGAACGGCTTCAAGAGTTAAAGATCAAGCATTACCTAGAATGTTTTTAGAACAAATAAACCAAACAGATGTTCGGAATAATCAACCTATAGAATCATCATCTCTTTCTAATATTGATGTTTTTAATACTCCAACAAGAAACATACAGGCTCCAGCACAAAAAACTGCACCAATTCAAACACAACCTTTAAATCTTATTGATAGAGTAAGACAGAGTGCAATAAGAAAACGTGCTGCACAAAATCCAGCCGTTGCATCTAGTCTACTTGGTGGTTTGGGTAGTGCATCTTTACTTAATCGCTAAGAGAACCTACGCCTCTTGATACAATAGGGTTTTTATTTCCAAATTCTACGATTTCGTTTCCATATCTTAATTCATATTCACTATCAACAAGCTTAGATACTTGTTGACCAATTGACCTTCGTTCCTCTTTAGAAATTCGAGCCAGTTTTTTGTAGGTTTCTATTCCAATACCTACAGATTTAAATTTACTAACGTCTGGCATTCTGTTATTCTCCCATATATGGCTATAAAAACAACATATAATCCCAAGTTCTTTAAGTCAAGATCAAAGTATGGTGCCAAGAAAACTGTAGTGGACGGTATAACCTTTGACTCCAAGTGGGAAGCAGAACGCTATGGTCAATTGAAAGCTATGGAGAGAGGTGGTCTTGTTACTGAATTAGAACTGCAGGTGCCTTATAATATAATAGTCAACGATCAGAAGATTTGTAAATATATAGCTGACTTTCGATACAAGTTGGAACACTCTGATGGCACCATAGAAGATGTGGTTGAGGACGCAAAAGGTGTTGAAACACCAGAGTTTAAATTAAAAAAAAAGCTAATGAAAGCAGTGTTTAAAATAGAAATCTATTTGTCTCGAAAAAAATAGCTTGACAAATGAGGTAAAGTATGCTTATATGTATTTTCGTTCTGATTCCAACTCAGAATTAAATGTAACAATGAAAGGAGGGCATAGGATGCCTGACGAAAATTTATTTCAAAAGCGTGACGTTATCCGAGAGCGAATGGCTCAAGATAAATCGTTACTTAAAGAAATCAACGATCAAATTGAAGTTCGTTATCTTGAAGTTGCTAAGTCTCAACTTCATCAAGAAGGCAAGGACTTTGGAACGACTACGATTGTTGAAAATGACAAGAGCGTAAAAGTTCAGGTCAAAAAGCGTGTGGAATGGGATCAAGAAGCATTAGAGCGAATCAGTCAATCAATTCGTGCTGATCTTGCAGACCATTACGTCAAAAAGACATTGAGCATTGAGGAGCGTAAATACACGACTGCGCCATCTGATTTGCGACGTGTTTTCCAAGAAGCTCGTACTGCTAAAATTGGCGGTGCCATTATTGAAGTCGTGGAGGAGTAAAAGAGGATGCCTTTAGCTATTATTGATGCTGAAACACGCATGAAGGAGAAACGTGGTCACAAAATTGTGGTCATAGGTTCAAGTGGGGTGGGTAAAACCACCCTCGCTCGAACTCTTGACAGTGATACGACACTGTTTATGGATTTAGAAGCTGGGGATGCAGCCATTGAGGGCTGGCCCTTAGACGTTATTCGACCCCGAACATGGGCAGAATGTAGAGACTTTGCCTGTTATCTTGGGGGTGCGAACCCATCACTATCTGACGATCAACCTTATTCTAAGGCACACTATGATTATGTGTGTCAAACGATGGGTGATCCCGGAGATAGTTTATCAAAATACCAGACACTATTTATTGACTCCATTACAGTCGCAGGACGGTTGTGCTTTCAGTATTGTCAACAGCAACCCGAAAACAAGTCTGACCGTACAGGTAAACTTGATACGAGGGCTGCTTATGGAATGCACGGCAGAGAGATGATGGGTTGGTTGACACATCTTCAACATATCAGAGAGAAGAATGTTATTTTTGTTGGTATTTTAGATGAGCGTACTGATGATTATAGCAGAAAGATTTATGAGTTGCAGATTGAAGGATCGAAAACGGCTCGTGAATTACCGGGCATTGTTGATGAAGTTATCACAATGGCTGTATTAACAGGTGATGAGGCGACAGGTCCTTACAGGGCTTTTGTGTGTCAAACTTTAAATGAATGGGGTTATCCTGCGAAAGATCGTAGTGGTAGACTTGAAGTATTAGAGGAGCCACATTTAGGTAAACTTCTAGCAAAGATGAGTGGTGGGGTTACACAAGCAGAACGTCCACTCAATTTCGTTGATCCAAAAACTCAAAATCAAAATGAAGGAGTAAAAGAAAATGCTTGATTTAAATAATGTACCTGCCGACTCTGGCAGTAATGATTTCGAATTAATTCCTGTAGGAACTGTTGTTCGTGCTGTAATTAAATTAAAAGGTGGAACTACAGAATTACCTGAATTTGGTTCTGGCAATTGGTTTAAAACTTCTGCATCATCAAAAGCAAAGTGGGCTGAAATTGAGTTCACGATTGTTGGAGGTCAGTATGATCGTAGAAAAGTGTGGGATAACATTTTTGTTGATGGGGATAAGTTAGGCGAAAGCGGAATGCCGATGGCGAAAGAGATTGGTCTTAGGACGCTAAAAGCTATTATTGACAGTGCTTTTTCACTTGATCCTACAGATCAATCTGAAAATGCTCAGAGAGCAAGACAGTTATCTGGTATTGCAGATTTAAATGGTAGAGAAATTTGTATGAAAGTTGGTATTAAAAAAGGTACCAATGGCTATGCAGATCAAAACAAAATGATGGTAGCATTAACACCGAGTAACAAGGACTTTATTCCTAGTTCGGGTGGTGGAGCGACAGTCGCACCACAAGCTGCACCAGTAGCTCAAGCATCAACGTCTAACGTTCCTTCTTGGGCGCAATCATAATAATCCAACGGCAAGGTTATCATTGTACCTAGTTGGAAACACGAACGAGGGAGCGTGTGCCGTTTAACTCCCTCACCAATTATAAGAGGTTATAATGCTATTAAGACCATATCAAGAAGTGGCGATTAGTGATGCTAGTAAAGCACTTGATAAGAATAAAAACACAATCGTAGTTGCTCCTACTGGTGCTGGTAAAACAATTATGCTATCGGCATTGGTTGGCAGTAGACATAAAAAAAATAAAAGCGTGTTGATCTTACAGCATAGAGATGAATTAGTTGCACAAAACAATGTAAAGTTTGGAAAGGTTAACCCGAACATTTCTACGTCAATTGTAGATGGCTCCCAAAAGAACTGGGATGGTGATGTTGTTTTCTCAATGGTTCAAACGCTATCACGAGAAAACAATCTATCACTAATGCGTCCAATTGATATGCTTGTGATCGATGAAAGTCATCATGCAGCAGCAGAAAGTTACAAAAAAGTTATTCGTAAAGTTCGTGAAGATAATCCTACTTCAGAAATTGTGGGATTTACAGCCACACCTAATCGTGGCGATAAAAAGGGCTTACGAGATGTATTTAATAATTGCTCACATCAAATTGAAGTAGCGACACTTATTCGTGAAGGATTTCTTGTACCGCCCACAGCGTTTGTTATTGATGTTGGTGTTCAAAAAGAGCTAGATGATGTTAGAAAAACAGTTGATGATTTTGATATGTCTGAGGTTGAGGGCATTATGAACACGACAGTTATCAATGAACGTGTTGTGCATGAATGGAAAGAAAAAGCAAGTGACAGAAAAACAATCGTGTTTTGCTCTACGGTTCGTCATGCAGAAAATTTATTAGAAGAGTTTAAAAACTCAAATGTCATTGCAGAAATTGTAACAGGCGAAACACCAAAGGAAGAGCGTAAGCAAATCCTAGAAGATTTAGAGTATGGAGATGTTCAAGTTGTTGTAAATGTAGCGGTGCTAACAGAGGGCTTTGATGCTCCTCCTGTGTCCTGTATCGTTCTTACAAGACCATGTTCATATAAATCTACGATGGTTCAGATGATTGGTCGTGGTCTACGCACGATTGATCCAGAACTGTATCCCGGTGTTATTAAAAAAGACTGCATTGTTTTGGACTTTGGAACATCTATTCTTACGCACGGTTCTATTGATGATCGTGTCGATTTAGATGGATCAGATAAGTTAAAAGAAGGTCAAGGACCAGAAAAATCATGCCCAGAGTGTCACGCTACTGTGCCACTCTCTCTTAGAGAATGTCCTTTTTGTGGATTTGTATTTGGTTCTAATAAAGAAGTAACAGAAATCAGTAACTTTATGATGACTGAAGTTGAGTTGCTTGAACACTCACCGTTCAGATGGATTGATATGCTAGGCAATGGTCGAATGATGATGGCATCTGGATTTAATGGATTTGGAATTATAGCGACAGTTAATGAAAACTCAATTGGAATTGTAAAGAAAAAGAATGGTAAAATCAGAACTGTTGCAATTGGAACAAAAGAGCAAGCTATTGCTGCTTCTGATGATTTTTTAAGAGAAATTGAAAGTACAGATGCTGCCAATAAAAGTAAGCGGTGGTTAAATGAGCCGTTGTCTGAAAAGCAGAGAGATCATCTTGAAAGACAAGGAATGAGAGTTAGTCAGTTTGATTTTAGTTTTAATAGATACAAAGGTGCTTGCTGGTTAAATTATCTGTGGAATAAAAGCGTTATTGATAACGTGGTAACAACGAATGGATATAAGTATGCAGCGTAGTGAAATATTGGATAAAGCAAAAGAATTAGTAAATGGTGATAGAGCAAAAGATTATGGTGATGCTTATCTTAACCACAAACGCATAGCTGATCTATGGTCTGTAATTTTAGAAAAAGAAATTAGTGTATCGCAAGTATATCAATGTATGATAGCTTTAAAGTTATCTCGTTTAATTCATGCAAATCATCCAGATAATTGGGTTGATATATGTGGATACGCAAGCCTTGGAGGCGAAAATGAAGACCGTAGAGATTAAAATGCAAATGACTATAGCACACGGTATTCGTATCGAAGAGCATGAGTATAAGTCTGTAATGAAATTAAAAGAAGTAACAGACGACATTATTAGACGCATTGTTTCTTCCATATTAGATAAAGAAATGGAAGAGGTCGGAGGTCTTTATTTGTGTTCAAAAGTTTATGTTCGAGTAAACAGTGAGCCATATTTAAAATTAGCTATTATCAATGATGAATTTAAAGAAGGTATGGATGAAACCTATCATTGAGAATAATGTTGTTAGTGAAGTATTGAAAGTTTTTAAGGGGTCAAAAATAATCAGAGTGGGAGATACTATTATGGATGAAGAAATAAAAATTGAACAGGCAGAACCAATTATGGCGTTTGCGAATGCCTGTAAAAACATTGGTTGGGAAACACAGTTAAAAGATTTAACGACAGAGCAGGTCGAGGGATTGTTGTTTATCATACAAGAGGCAAAGGATATAAAAAATGAAGGAAACCTTGGTAGATTGGAATCAGCTTACATTAAGTGGTCAGGCGGTCAGTTCCCACCGTCCTCAGGTATTCCTTTCTGATAAAATCAAAGAAATCTCTGATGTTATTGATAAGTCGATTGTCGATAGCAATAAAAAAAGAGAACAAAGAAAATATCTTGGTGGTTCTTCTTTGGGTGAAGAATGCTCACGCAAAATACAATATCGGTATATGGGTACAGAGCCTGATCGGGAAAAGGAGTTTAATGCTAAGACGTTGCGTATATTTCAGTTCGGACATGACATTGAGGAAATGAAATCTGAATGGATAAAGCAGTCGGGGTTTGATTTACGCACGGTGGACAAACAAGGCGAACAATTTGGGTTCTCTATCGCTGATGACCAGATACGAGGACATATTGATGGAGTGATATGTGCTGGTCCTGTAGAGCTACAATATCCTATGCTTTGGGAGTGCAAGTCAGCAAATGATAAGAAGTTTAAGGAATTTGTTCGGGTTGGCGTTTCCAAAGCCAATCCAACATATGCAGCACAAATAGCTGTGTATCAAGCCTACATGGATTTGCACGAAAACCCAGCGTTGTTCACGGTTATGAATAAAAATACCTGTGAAATATATTATGAGTTGGTGCCATTTGATAAAGCTCTGGCACAAAAAATTAGTGATAAAGGGGTTGAAATCTTGACGGCAACGAAAGCATCTGAGATGCTACCAAGAATAGCCCATAATAGGGATTATTTTAGTTGCAAGTGGTGTGAGTTTAATAACACTTGTTGGGAGCAATAAAAAAAGGGAGAAAGCGCTAACTCTCTCCCTGAGTAAAAAAGGTTACAAGGATCAATATAATGCGTGTACTATCGTTTGACAAGGCTAAATCTA
>MDTB01066874.1_pt1 | contig 13578 bp, 13 predicted proteins | sample 811161 | NCBI WGS metagenome assembly MDTB01 (sample SAMN05326650, study PRJNA326480) | marine metagenome | isolation source: seawater | place: Mediterranean Sea | collected 2009
AAAGAAAAATTTAAAGAAGCTCAATTTAAGTTTGAACAAGAAATTGTTTTTAATCCAAAAAGTGAGCTTTCGTATTTATACTTATCAAAAATTTTTAATAAGTTAGATAAAAAAGATTTAGAAGAACAAAATTTAAACACAGTAATGTTACTTAACCCGAAAAACGAAGAAGCAGTATATAACCTAGCTGTACTTAAACTTGCTTCGTCTGACTATAAAAAGAGCAAAGAGCTAAATAATATACTTAGTTCAATTTGTAGTAAATTTTGTAATAAAAATAGTGAATTAAAAATTGAAATTGAGAATTTATCTAAGAAGTAAATGCAATTTCAAAAAGAGAGAGAAAAAATATTAGTCGTTGATTTTGGTTCACAAGTTACAAAACTAATCGGAAGAAATATTAGAGAACTTGGAGTTTATTCAGAGATTATTACTCTAAGAGACTTTAATAAAATTAAAGAATTTCATCTTATAAAGGGAATAATTTTTTCAGGAGGACCATCATCTGTTACTTCAAAAAACTATCAGACAATATCAAAAAAAATATTTGAGAAAAATATACCAATTCTTGGCATATGTTATGGTTTACAACTAATAGCTAAATTGTTTGGAGGTAAAATTAAACCTTCAAAAGACACAAGAGAGTTTGGCAGAGCATATCTAATTAAAAAAAATCATTCAAATCTCACAAAAAATTTTTTTAAAAAAAAAAGAACAACTGTTTGGATGAGTCATGAGGATGCTGTTGTGAAATTGCCTAAATCTTTTAAAATTATTGCCTCAACTAAAAGTTCAAAACTAACAGTAATAGAAAACACTGAAAAAAAAATTTATGGTGTCCAATTTCATCCTGAAGTAACGCATACAGAAAATGGAAAACGAATATTTAAAAATTTTGTTTTTTTAATTTGTAAAATAAAAAAAAATTGGAATGTAAACTCACAAAAATTAAGACTTATTAATGAGGTAAGGGAAAAAGTTAAGAATGATAAAGTAATATGTGCATTGTCCGGTGGTGTCGATAGCAGTGTTGTTGCCTTATTAATCAATAAAGCAATAAAAAAAAATCTGATTTGTATAATGGTTGATACAGGGTTAATGAGAAAGAATGAATTTAAAAGATCATTTGATATTTTTAAAAAAAAATATAAATTAAACGTTAAACTTATTGATGCCTCTAAACTTTTTATTAAAAAATTAAATGGCGTCACAAATCCAGAAAAAAAGAGAAAAATTATTGGTAATTTATTTATTAAGGTTTTCGAAAAAGAGGCAAAAAAGTATAATAATATAAAATATTTAGCTCAAGGTACGCTTTACCCAGATATTATTGAAAGTAGATCTTCCACTGGAAGTAAAACATCAAAAATAAAGTCTCATCATAACGTAGGAGGGCTTCCAAAATTAATGAAATTAAAACTTCTTGAGCCACTAAAAGAATTTTTTAAAGACGAGGTTAGAATTTTAGGTAAATCGTTAAATTTAGTTAACGAAATAAATTATAAACATCCTTTCCCTGGACCAGGACTTGGTATAAGAATTGTAGGTGAAATTACTTTAGATAAAATAAAATCTCTTCAAGAAGCCGATCATATTTTCATTAAAGAATTAATTAAGAATAATCTTTATCATAAAATTTGGCAAGCGTATGCAGCTTTACTTCCAATTAAAACTGTTGGAGTGATGGGTGATACACGAACTTACGAAAACATTTGTTTGTTAAGAGCTGTTATATCTCATGATGGTATGACAGCTGATTACTATTATCTTCCAAAAAATTTTTTAGATAGTATATCTAATAAGATTGTGAATAATGTAAAAGGTATAAATAGAGTAGTTTATGATATTACATCTAAACCTCCCAGTACAATTGAACTAGAATAATGAACTATAAGATCAAAAAGATTATTTTAAAAAAAAACAAATCAAAAATTGTAAGCTTAACAGCATACTCAAAAAGTATTGCTGAAATTTTAGATAAATATTGCGATATTATATTAGTGGGAGATTCAATGGCTAATGTTCTTTATGGTCATAAAAACACACATAAAATCAAATTAAATAATATAATTCAGCATACTGAAAGCGTAAAAAAAGGTATTAAGAAATCTCTTCTAGTCGTTGATATGCCTAAAGATAGTTACAAAAGCTCAAATAAAGCTATAAAAAATGCTAAACTAATTATGCAAAAAACAAAATGTGATGCAGTAAAAATAGAGGATTATAAGGACAACTTCAAAATAATTAAATTATTAGTAAAAAAAAAAATTCCTGTAATGGGACACATTGGTTTCACTCCACAATTTAAAAAAAAATTTAAGATTGAAGGTCAAAACCTAAAAGAAACAAAATATTTACTTGAAAAAGCAAAATTAATAGAAAAAGCGGGTGCTTTCTCAATAGTGCTGGAGTGCGTGAATTCTTACGCAGCTAAACAGATCACTAATAAAATCAGTATACCAACTATTGGGATAGGCTCATCTCTAAATTGCGATGGCCAAATATTGGTTACAGACGACATGCTTGGATTAAGCGGTTTTTATCCAAAATTTGTCAAAAAATATGCAAATCTTAATAGAACAATTAAAAAAGCTGTAAAAAAATATACTAGGGATGTAAAATTAAAAAATTTTCCTACTGAAAAAAATTCGTTTAAATGAGCCAGGATATAGAAAATAAAACAGATTTCAAAGAGAGGTCATTAACATTTTATAAAAAGAATAAATTTAAAATTATCTCTCTAATTATTTTAATTTTAGTTATTTTATCAGCGTTAATTTTAATGAATGAAAATCAAAAGAAAAAAAATATTTCACAAGCTGAAAATTATATAAAAGCTGGAATTTATCTTTCAAATGGTAAAGAAAAGCAAGCTGTAGAAATTTATGAGGAAATTATTAAAAGTGAAAATAAATTCTACTCAATCCTTGCATTAAATTCAATTTTAGAAAAAAATTTAATTAGAGAAGAAGAAAAAATATTAGATTATTTTGAAATTTTAGAGACAATTAATTATTCTGAAGATACTTTAGACATAATTTATTTTAAAAAAGCTTTGTTTTATCTAAAAAACTCAAATTTTGAGCAAGGTAATAAATTATTACAAAAATTAATCGATAAGAATTCCAATCAAAAAAATATGGCACAAGAAATAATTGATAAATAATTAAATGAAATTTTATAATTATTTTATAATTTTTTTTTTTTTCTTTGGATGTTCATTTGATAACAAAACTGGAATATGGGAAGATGAAAATTCTATTAAAGAAATAAAAAAAAATGATAACACTTTTAAAGATTTTAAAAATTTTAACTCAAAAAAAGAAGTTTTTAAAAAAACTATAAATCCTAAAAAAAATTTGCAGCTTTTTTCAGAACCAAAGATTATAAATAAATGGAATGACGGATATGATTATGAAAAAATTATAAATAATTTTGGTTTTAAAGAAAAAAATTTAGAAGTTTATAGAAGTAAAAAATTATCAAGAAGTCATTTAAGTAAAAATCTTTTATATAAAAATGGCAATATTTTTATATCCGATGAAAGAGGAAATATAATAATTTATTCAGTTGATAATAACTTTATTTTACAAAAATTTAATTTTTATAAGAAAAAATACAAATCACTAGATAAAAACTTAAATATATTAATTGACGGAAACATAATTTTTATATCTGATAATATTGGATATATTTACGCTTATAATTTTTTGGAAAAAAAAGTTTTATGGGCTAAAAGAAACAAAGTTCCATTTAGATCTAATTTAAAAATTTTAAACAATTACCTTATATCTGCAGATCAAAATAATGATTTAATTTTTTTTAATAAAAAAAACGGAGATCAGATAAAAAAAATTCCAACCGAAAAAAGTAAGATTAATGGTAAGTTTTTAAATTATATTAATCATGATAATGAAAATATTTATTTTTTAAATACTTTCGGATCACTATATTCAATTAATAAAGATTTAAATATTAATTGGTTTTTAAATTTAAACAAAGCTGTGGAAACTAATGCTAATAATATTTTTTATAGTAATGACGTATTAGTAAATAATAATCAAGTTTATGTTTTAACAAATGAAGAATTTTATATTATAAATAATAAAAATGGTTTTATTGAATATAAAAATAATTTTTCCTCAAATTTAAGTCCTGTAATAAATGGTGATTACATCTTTTTACTAAATGAAAATAATTTTTTAATTTTAATTGACTCAAAGAGCAAAGAAATAATTTACTCTTTAGACTTAAATAGTGAATTACGAGATGTTATTTCAAAAAAAAAATTTAAATTTAACCCTCTAAAATTTAAAATTGTAAATAACAATTTATTTTTTTTTCTTAAAGACTCAAATCTGTTAAAGCTAGATGTATATGGAAATTTTAAGGAGATGGTAGATTTGAATTCAAAAATTAATTCAAATATTTTGTTCATTAATAATTCTATGTTGTTTTTAAATAGTAAAAATAAACTTGTAATTTTAGATTAATTATTGGATTTTACACTTAGAAGAGAAAGTTGTTTTATTTTTAAGCCATTTAATTTATCCGAGGGTTCTATCGGATATTCACCAGTGAAATAATGATCGCTAAATTGTGGATATGATGGATTCCTTTTTTCTCCTATCAAAGCATTATAAAGACCGTCTAAACTTAAAAACTTTAGACTTGTAGCATTTATGTGTTTGCACATTTCTTCATTATTTTTTTTATGTGCTAACAGCTCTTCTTTGGTGGGCATGTCCACACCATAAAAATCAGGATATCTTATTTCAGGGCAAGCTATTCTAACATGTACTTCTTTAGCACCACTTTCAAAAAGCATTTTTACAATTTTATGGCAAGTAGTCCCTCTTACTAATGAGTCATCAATCAATATAATTGATTTGTTTTTTACTAAGGTTTTTGTTGAACTTAGTTTTAATTTTACGCCTAAACTTCTTATACTTTGCGTTGGTTCTATAAATGTCCTTCCAACATAATGATTTCTAATTAATCCTAATTCAAATTTTTTTTTTGATTTTTCAGCGTATCCTAAAGCTGCTGGAACTCCTGAATCTGGAACTGGGACAACAAGATCTGCATTTAAATCAGTTTCTTTAGCTAGATTGAAACCTAAACTTTTTCTATACTCATATGCACATTTTTTATTAATTAAACTATCAGGTCTGGCGAAATAAATATATTCAAAGACACAGGGCCTTTGCTTTTTTTTTGGAAAAGGTTTTACAGAAACCATCTCTTCATTTTCAATAATTACTATTTCTCCATTCTCAACTTCTCTAATGAATTTAGCACCAACAATATCTAGAGCGCATGTTTCTGAGGCAAAAATATAAGAATTTTTAATTTTTCCAATTACTAAAGGTCTTATTCCGAATGAGTCTCTCACTCCAACTAATTTTTTATTAGTCATCATGACTAAGGAATAACCACCTTGTATTTTAAATAAAGTATCTATTAGTTTGTCAATAAATTTTACTCTTTTAGATTTAGCTATAAGTTGAACTATTGTTTCAGTATCGCTAGTAGTTCTAAAAATAGCTCCATCTTTTACAAGCATTTCTCTTAAAGTAAGAGCATTAGTTAAATTACCATTATGTGCAAGCGCTAAACCCCCCAAGTGTAAATCTGCAAAAAACGGTTGAATATTCCTAATAGAAGTTTCTCCCGTTGTAGAATATCGATTGTGTCCAATAGCAAAGCTACCAGGCAATTTTTTTAATATTTCTGTGTTAGTAAAATGATCTCCAACTAAACCTTGTCTTTTTTCTGAATGATAATTGCTTCCATCATAAGAAACAATTCCACAACCCTCTTGACCTCTGTGTTGTAGAGCATGTAAACCTAATGCAACAATTGCAGAAGCATCCTCATGATTAGAAATTCCAAAAACTCCACATTCCTCTCTTAACTTATCTGATTTAAATTTTTTCAATTTTCTCTTTCGTATCAATCAAATCTTTATTAGAAGGAAATTCTTCTATTAAAATTTCACTACCTTTATTTATTATATTAAATGAAAAAGCATCTTCAGCTGATATACCCCAATTTTGGTAAGGATAAAACCAATTAAAGATAGAAAATAAACATATACTGACAACATACCCCTTAAAAAAACCAAACAACAAACCAAACACTTTGTCAATTGAGCCAACACCGGTCCAAATTACTGTCTTACTTAAGGTTTTACCAATCAAAATTATTATGAACAGTGTTATTATAAAAATTGCTATACCTAGACCTACATTGTTAACAAAATCAGATTGAATATGCTGACTTACTACAGGTTGCAATCTTGGAACTAAAACAATCGTTATCACAGTAGATAATATCCATTTCATAAATGAAATTAGACTTAAAGAAAAACCTTTTAAAAAACATTGAATCACGTTGTAGATTAAAACAGTAATAAAAAAAATATCTAAAAAATTAATGTTTTGTATAAGGCTTTTTAAAAAATCAGTCATTAATGCTGACTATTTATTTCTTGGCCAAAAGGTTTAAAGGTTAAGATTAATTTTGGTAATAAAGTTAAGACCGAAATCATTGCTAGCAACATTGCTATTCCAGTAAATATTCCAAAGTAAATAGTAGGAATAAAATTAGAAAGGACTAAAATTGAAAAACCAAATACAATAGTAATAGATGTATTAAGAATAGCTACTCCAACAGTGCTGTGGCATCTATCTAAAGTAATATTATAATTATTAATTTTTTTGAACTCTTCTTTAAATCTGTAAATATAATGTATGCTATTATCGACTGCAATTCCAATGGTGATAGCTGCAATAGTTATAGTCATCATATCTAAAGGAATATTTAGTAATCCAATTATACCAAGAATGAAGAATGCTGCTATAAAATTTGGAACAACACCTATTAGAGAAACAGTAATGTTTCTAAATAAAACAAAAAACATTATAAAAATACCTAAAATTACTATTCCCAAAGTAAGTATTTGAGATTTAAACAAACTTTGTAATAAATTATTAAATAAAATGAGAACACCTGCTAATTTATATTCATTTTTGTCTAATCCTAATTTGGTATTTAACTCTAAATTAATCTTATTTATTAAATCATTTCTTCTTAAATCTTTTAAAGAGTCTTTAATTCTTAAACTTAATCTAGCCTCGTCTTTTTCAACAGATATATAAGGAGTTACAATTTCTTTTTTTATTTCTAATGGTATTTTACTATACAAAACTGCAATTTCTAAGCTTTGTAATTCCTTATTATTCAAGTCCTCTGCAACTCTCAAAATAGATCCAAATGACAAAACTTTCCCAATTTCCGGTAACGATTCTAAGTAATCATGAACTTTTAAAATTTTATCCATCTTATCTCTTGTGAACCAATATTTTGATTTTTTTTCGTCTTTGTCTGTGGTGTCCTCTTCCCATTCGCTAAATTCATCATCTTCATTATTTACAGATTTATTTATATTAGTTGGAAATTTTAAAATAACATTTAATGGAGTAGTACCACCTAATTCATCATCAATTTTTTTCATACCTTTATAAATCTCAGTATCTTTGTCAAAGTAATTTATAAAACTATTTTCAACTTCAAGCTTTAATATACCCATGATGCTAAATACGATTATTATAATTGTAGAACTAAAAATTATTACTCTATTATCTTTAGTAAAAGATCCCAAAGCAGAAGTTATTACTGATTTTTCTGTATCTTTTATTCCAATTTCATTTTCTGAAGAGAGCAGGCTGATTAAAGAAGGTAAAAGTAAAAATGTAACTAAAAATGACACTATTAAGCCTAGTGTCATCATCCATCCAAAATCTATAATTGGTTTTATTCCGCTAAAAATTAGAGAAAGAAACGCACAAATTGTTGTAAGTACGGTATATAGAATCGGCAATAACATTTTTTTACTTGCTTCAAACACAGCTTCTTTTTTTGTTAGTTGAGAAAATTCTTTTTTTAATTGTAAAAATCTAACGGTTAAATGAATGTTCATAGCCATATTTAAAATTAACATTAAGGCAATAAAGTTAGAAGATATTACAGTGACTTTCCATCCTATTAAACCTAGCAGGCCAATCATTATTGTTACTGAGGTAGCGCAACCTAACAATGGCATTATAACCCATTTTAAATTCCTGAAAATAAACCAAAGAGTCAAAACAATAAAAATAAAAACTCCAATACCAAATACCACAATGTCATTTTTAATATAACTCATCATATCATCCGCAATCATCGGAATACCTCCTAAATGAATTTTTGCATTTTCTCCATACTTACTGATTATTTCCCTAATTTCAGAGATATTTTGGTGGTTTCTTATGTTGTATAAATTTTTGTAATCTTCATATTCATTTATGAATTTTTTGTAATTAATTTTTTCTTCTTTAGACAATCCTGTTTCAATCAGTTGATTATAATATTTATCTTTAACTTTTATATATTCTGCTAATCTCTCGTCTTTTTTTAAATAAACAACTATCCCAGATGTTTTGCCGTCTTCACTGATAACATAATTTTTATAAATAGGACTATTTAATATTTCTTTAAAACCTCTCTCCTTATCAATTTCGGGATATGACAAAGTTTTATAATTTTTTAATCTATCCATTAAATTTTCGTCAGTGCTTTTAAGTAATGGCACATCAATTACAGTAATTACACTATCTACCCATGTAAGTTTTTCAATTTTGGATTTAAGCAATTCAAGGTTAAGGATCGTTTCTTTTTCAGTGAAACTAGAAACTGGAGAATAAGTTAAAACTAAAAAATCTTTTGATCCATATGTTTCATTTACTTCTCTCAAATACTTCAGATCAGGATCACCATCTAACAATAATGCATCTGATGAAGCATCTAAATTAAAATTTTTTGACTGGTAAATAGACCACATAACTACAAATAATAAAAAAAGTAGAGTGATTTTAGAAAAATCTGTAATTATTTTTTTATATATAATGCTAAACATTAAATTATTTCAGAAATATAGTAATTTTATTATTATAATAAAGTAAATAAGGCTAGTTTTTAGGCAAATCTTTAAATTTAGTATAAATTCCCTCAAATTCTACTTTTATTGTTCCTGTGGGACCGTGTCTTTGTTTGCCTAGAATAATATCTGCTAAACCATTTACATCATTCATTTTTGACTGCCACTCAGCGTGCTCAATAGACCCTAACTTTGGCTGTTTTCTCTCAAGATAGTACTCTTCTCTATAAACAAACATTACAACATCAGCATCTTGCTCAATAGATCCAGACTCTCTTAAATCAGCCAATTGTGGTTGTTTATCATCTCTTTGCTCTACAGCTCTTGATAATTGAGAAAGCGCCAATACAGGTACAGCAAGTTCTTTTGCAAGAGCTTTCAATCCTTGCGTTATATCTGAGATCTCCTGAACCCTATTATCATTTTTATTTGAATTTGATCTCATTAATTGTATGTAATCCACCACTATCAGACTAAGACCAAACAATCTTTTTATTCTCCTTGCTCTATTGCTTAGTGTAGCTATTGCAATTGCTGGAGTTTCATCAATATAAAGTGGAAGATTATAAATGTTTCTTGAAGTTTCAATATATCTATTTATTTCATCTTCAGTAACTTTACCTTTCCTAATATCATCTGATTTTATTCTAGCTTGTTCTGATAGAATTCTTGTTGAGAGTTGTTCAGAGGACATTTCTAAAGAAAAAAAAGCAACCGATGATTTTTCTTGTCTTTTTAAAATATCTTGGGCTGCGTTATAAGCAATATTAGTTGCTAAGGCAGTTTTACCCATTGATGGTCTACCAGCCAAAATGACTAAATCTGATTTATGTAAACCTCCTAATTTAAGATCTAGTTCTGTTAGTCCGGTAGGCACACCAACTATACCCTGATCATTTTGCATTGCTAAAGTGGCCATTTCTATAGTTTGATCTAAGGCTTTATTAAATTTTAAAAATGACTGAGAAAAACTTCCTCTCTCAGCCAAATCAAATAAAGACTTTTCAGTATTTTCAATTATATTTTCAGCATTTTGTTCCTTAGAGTGCGCATTTAAAGTATCTGAATTTAATTGATTAGAAATTAGAATAAGTTCTCTTCTAAGATACATCTCATGAATTATTTTTGCATAATCATTAGCTTGTTTAGTAGAACCTGAAAATCTTGTTAACTTGACTAAGTATTCAGTCCCACCTACTTCGCTAAGTATATTTTCTTTTTCAAAAAAATTTTTTAGTGTAATAGGGTTAGCTATCATGCCTTTGTTATTTAAATGTTGAATAACTTCAAAAATTTTCATGTGTGATGGATCGTAAAAAATTTGAGGATTTACAAAATTAGAGATTTCATCAAGAATATCGTTATTTACCAGTATAGATCCTAACAAAGCTTGTTCTGCTTCTAAATTTGCTGGTTGTCTGTTTTCATTTTTTTTAGATAAGGATGGATTGATTTCATTCATAAAAAGATAGTATGAAAAATTGAAACCGATTAAAGTAAAAACTTACGCACTATTTCTATAGTGCTGTGGATAATAGTTATTTGTATTATTATTTGGCTTTTATTTTTTCAACCTTTATTAAAATATTAGCCTTTACTTCTGAGTGAAAATTTATTGCTACTTTGTAATCTCCAATTTTATTTAAGTTATCTTTTAGAATAATTTGTGATGGTATAACTTCTGCATTAGTCTCATCTTTGATAATATTTGTAACTTCTTTAGGTTTAATTGAGCCATAAAGTTCACCATTTTCTTTACTTTCTTTATAAAATTTAAAAGTTTTATTATCAATTAACTTTGCAATTTCTTTGAATTTATTTTTTAACTCAATATTTTTTTTATTAAGCTCAGATTTCTTTTGATTAACAAAATCTTCATTTTCTTTATTAAATCTAAGAGCTTTACCCTGTTTTAAAAGAAAATTTCTGCCATAACCATTTTTAACTTTAACTTTGTCTCCAATGTTTCCTAAATTAATTATATTTTCTAATAAAATAATTTCCATTATATTAATCCTAATATTTTTGCTCTTTTAATTTCTCTTTTAAGCTTTCTTTGTTTGCCCAATGATACTGAAGTAATTTTAGATGAGACTATCTTACCATTTTCCGTAACATATTTTTTTAACAATGAAATATTCTTGTAGTCAATTGTAGGTGCATTTTTGATTGATAGAGGACAATTTCTACTTAGCCTATTGTCATTTTTTTGGAAAAGACTAAGTTTACTTAAAGAATTACCCCCCCTTTTTTTGTATTTTTTATTATTCCTTTTCATAATTTAATTATTTTTCAAAAAAATTTTTTTTTAAATCAAGTTTTTTAAATTTAACTAATAGATGTCTTATGATTTGTCGGTCAATTTTTATTTTTTTTTGAATTTCATTCAGTGTTGATTTATTACCTTCAAATTTATAATGGATAAAAAAACCTCTTTTATATTTTTTTATTTTTGTCGCTAATTGAAGTAGGCCCCATTCTTCAATCTTAAGCACTTTTCCCGAAGCCTCAGTTATAGCCTTACTATATTTTTCTTTAATTTCTTTTAATTCTTTCTCAGCTAAATCTTGTCTAGCTATAATTGTATTCTCGTAAAAATTCATAAAATTAATGCCTACTACTTAATTAATATTTGTAAAAAGTGGGTTATACTATAATAATCGTATATATCAATACTTATTTGTTTATTATTAGAAATAGAATTTATGGGCGCATTGTTATTTCCGGGTCAAGGATCACAATTTGTAGGAATGGGATCCGAATTCTTTAATAATTTTAAGGCTGTAAAAAATATTTTTGATAGAGCGGACACTAAACTAGGATATTCAATATCTAAATTCATATTAAATGGTCCTGAAGAAAGTTTAAAGTTAACAGAAAATACACAACCAGCAATTTTAACCGTTAGTTATTCAATTTTCAAAATTCTCAAAGATGAATTTGGTTTTGATTTAAAAAAAATTAAATATTTTGCTGGACATTCACTAGGAGAATATAGTGCGTTGGTTTGTTCTGATGGAATATCTTTTGAAGATGCATTGTTTTTATTACACGAGAGAGGAAAAGCTATGCAAAATTCTGTTCCTGTTGGAAGTGGGAGCATGATAGCAGTTTTGGGTTTAAAAATAGATGAAGTAAAAAATCTTCTAATGTCTGAAAAAGAAAAAAGGGGAGTCTGCGAAATTGCTAATGATAATGCCGAAGGTCAAGTTATATTGAGCGGGGAAAAAAATGTGGTAGATTTATTTAAAGATAAACTTAAAGAAAAAAAAATAAAATCAATACCTCTTAAGGTTAGCGCGCCATTCCATTGTTCATTAATGAAACCAGCAGCTGATATTATGAGAGATAAGATTAATAATACAAAATTTGAAAAAATTAAATTTGATATTATAAGCAATGTAAATGCTAAAGCTACATGTGAACCAGATCAAATTAAAAAACTCTTAATTGAACAGATATATTCAACTGTAAGATGGCGAGAAAGTGTAATTAACATGTCAAATTCAGGTGTAGCTAATTTTATTGAGGTTGGGCCAGGTAAAGTTTTAACTGGTATGGTAAAAAGAACAATTAAAAACTCAAAAACCTTTTCAATAAACTCAATAGCTGATATTAAAAGTTTATCTAATGAATTTTGAAAATAAAAAAATTTTAGTGACAGGAGCTACAGGTGGAATAGGTAATAGTCTTATTAACAAATTTTATGCTTTGGGTGGCAATATAGTTGCTACAGGCACTAATGATGCAAAACTACAAAGCTTATCAAAAAAATTTCCAAATCTACTTGCAGAAAAGTTTAGACTGGAAGACCATTCTCAAATTGAAGAGTTTATTGAAAAAGTTGATAAAAAATTAGGTGGTTTAGACATATTGATAAATAACGCAGGGATAACTTTAGATAATTTATCTATAAGACTTACAGAACAAAATTGGAAAAAAGTTTTAGATATAAATTTAACTTCATCTTTTCTAATGTGCAAATATGCAATAAAAAAAATGTTAAAGAAAAAATATGGCAAAATTGTAAATATTACCTCAATAGTTGGACATACAGGTAACTTAGGTCAAGCAAACTACGCAGCATCAAAAGCAGGAATAATCGCATTTTCAAAAAGTTTAGCTATAGAGTACGCAAAAAAAAATATTTCAATTAACTGTGTATCACCGGGTTTTATCAAGACTGAAATGACAGATCAAATAAACGAGGATTTTAAAAAAATACTTTTAAGCAAAATTCCATCAGGAGAACTCGGAACTGGTGAAGATGTTTCTAATTGTGTAGCTTTTTTAGCGTCAGATATGGCTAGATACATAAATGGAGAAACTTTACATGTTAATGGTGGAATGTATATGGCTTGACAATTCTATTGAATAATCTAATAAGAATTATAGTCATAATCAAGAAAGGAATTCATGTCAGAAGATATTAAAAGCAAAATAAAAAAAATTGTAGCCGATCATCTCGGAATAGAAGAGGAAAAAGTTACTGAAGAAGCTAGTTTCATTGATGATTTAGGTGCTGATAGTTTAGATACAGTAGAATTAGTAATGGCTTTTGAAGAAGAATTTGGTTCAGAAATTTCAGATAGCGAAGC
>MDTB01032439.1_pt1 | contig 13577 bp, 14 predicted proteins | sample 811161 | NCBI WGS metagenome assembly MDTB01 (sample SAMN05326650, study PRJNA326480) | marine metagenome | isolation source: seawater | place: Mediterranean Sea | collected 2009
TGAAAAATTATCATGTGAATAGGTTAACTACCAGAAGAATAGGATGGCACAGAGATTGTGCGTTAGAATTTAAACATGAATATTCCAATAATAAATTAAAAAAAGATGATTATGTTTTTGGTAAAATGGGTATTTTTTTACAAAATAATTCTGAAAATTACGGAGGGGCTGTAGATCTAATTCCAGGATCACACAAATTTATAAAAAAAAATAATAAGTTATTACAATTATTAAATAGTTTAAGACTGCAAATATTGATTGCTTTTAATAAAAGATTTGTAAATATTTATAAATTATTACCTGAAAAATATTATAGATTTTTTTTAGGAGCTAAAAAAATTGATCCAAAAATTGGATCTCCAATTGTTTTTGATAGTCGCACACAACACCGAGGATCAACTGTTAATGAAAAAAAATTAATGGATTCTGATCAATTAGGTGAACATTTTTTGCGAGTGCCTGAATCTTTTACCAAAATTGCAATATATTGTTATTATGGATCTGTAGACGGAGCAGATGCTCACTTACACGGGCAGATAAATCGAAAAGAAGGAGATTATAAAAAACTTTTTAGTATTTGGAAAAATGAGTCAGAAGAATATAAAGATTTCGATAAAAATCTTTATAACTCTATGAACTCTATAATTGACCCACTAGAGAGCAAATATAAAGATAATTAATCTTAAAATATTTTACATTCTCTATTATAGATTGTATTATACTTCTAAAATTTAAATTATGAGCGACAAAAATAAGGTTTTTATATTTGATACTACGATGCGAGATGGTGAACAGTCACCAGGAGCATCTATGAGTCTTGAAGAAAAAATTCAAATTGCTAAAATTTTTGATGAATTGGGCATAGACATTATCGAGGCTGGTTTTCCAATAGCCTCACCGGGGGATTTTGAAGCAGTTACAGCAATAAGTAAAATTTTAAAAAATTCAATACCATGTGGACTATCAAGGGCTAGTAAAAAAGATATTGATGCTTGTCATGAAGCTTTAAAAGCAGCTCCAAGATTTAGAATTCACACGTTTATTTCAACTAGCCCCCTTCATATGAAACATAAATTAAACAAAACGCCAGAACAAGTTCTTGATGCAATTAAGGAAAGTGTTACTTACGCAAGAAATCTTACTGATGATGTAGAATGGTCATGTGAAGACGGAACAAGAACTGATATTGATTACATGTGTAAAACAGTTGAGCTTGCTATTAAATGTGGAGCAAAAACTATAAATATTCCTGATACAGTAGGTTATACTGTACCATTGGAATTTACTAAGATTATTTCAACACTAAAAAATAAAGTACCAAATATTGATAAAGCAATTTTATCTGTGCATTGTCATAATGACTTAGGTCTGGCTGTAGCAAATTCATTAGCTGGAGTTTCGGCTGGTGCAAGACAAGTAGAGTGTACTATTAATGGAATTGGCGAAAGAGCTGGTAATGCTGCTCTAGAAGAAATAGTTATGTCAATTAAAACTAGAAATGATTTAATGCCATATAAAACTGGAATAAAAACAGAATTATTAAGCAAAGCTTCCAAAGTTGTTTCGAATGCGACTTTTCCAGTTCAGTTTAATAAAGCAGTAGTAGGTAAAAATGCTTTTGCTCATGAGGCAGGTATCCATCAAGACGGAATGCTTAAAAATAGAAATACATATGAGATTATGACTCCAGAAAGTGTTGGAGTAAAAAAAACTTCTTTAGTAATGGGGAAACACTCTGGTAGACATGCATTCAAAGAAAAGTTAAATGATCTTGGTTATGCAGATATTACGGATGATATAATCCAAACATCATTTGGAAAATTTAAAATTTTAGCTGATAAAAAGAAACATGTATATGATGATGATATTGCTGCATTAGTAGATGATAGCATGGTACATGATAAGTATGTTATTAATCTTAAATCTCTTAAAGTATATGCTGGCACCGGAGAGCCTCAAAGAGCTGAAATGACTCTAGATGTCTACGGAGAGGTTAAACAAACCTCTGAAACTGGAGATGGACCAGTAGATGCTATTTTTAAATGTATAAAAGTTTTATATCCTCATGATGTTAAGTTACAACTGTACCAAGTTCACGCAGTAACTGAAGGAACAGATGCTCAGGCAACTGTAAGTGTCCGAATTGAGGAAAATGGAAAAACAACAGTTGGACAAGCAGCAGACACTGATACATTAGTTGCTTCAGCAAATGCATACTTAAGTGCTTTAAATAAAATGATTATAAAAAGAGATAAAACAGCTCCAACGGAGCATGAAACATTAAAAGTGAAAGGTATATGAAATGTCAAAGTGGTTTAAAAATCTAACAAATATCTGGAGTCAAGATATGGCTATAGACTTAGGAACAGCTAATACACTTGTAGTTCTTAAATCTCAAGGAGTTGTTTTGAATGAACCATCTGTTGTTGCAATCGTTGAAAATATGGGAAAAAAAACTGTTTTAGCAGTAGGGGATGAAGCTAAAACCATGCTTGGAAGAACTCCAGGAAATATTAGTGCTATAAGACCATTAAGAGACGGTGTAATTGCAGATTTTATAGTCACAGAAGAAATGATTAAACATTTTATAAAAAAAGTTCACAAAAATAGTACCTTTGCAAATCCGAGAATTTTAATTTGTGTACCAACAGGATCAACACCGGTTGAAAGAAAAGCCATACAAGATAGTGCTCTTGCGGCTGGCGCTAGAAGAGTTCAATTAATTGAAGAACCTATAGCTGCAGCTATTGGTGCTAATTTACCAATATCAGAAGCTACTGGATCAATGGTGGTAGATATTGGTGGTGGTACTACAGAGATTGCAGTAATGTCTTTAGGTGGTCTAGTGTATTCTAAATCTCTAAGAGTTGCTGGTGACGCAATGGATGCAGCACTTATAAATTATATGAGAAAAGAATATAATCTTATGATTGGTGACAGCTCTGCAGAGAAAATAAAAAAAGAAATTGGTACTGCTATAGCATCAAACAGTAACACTTATCCGGTTAAAGGAAGAGATCTGAGATCTGGAACTCCTAAAGAAGTTAATATTACTGAAGAAGATACCGCAGAGGCTTTAAATGATATTTTAAAAGAAATGGTTAATGGAATAAAAGATGCTTTAGAAAACACTCCTCCAGAATTATCTGCAGACTTAGTTGACATGGGTTTAACTTTAACAGGAGGTGGAGCATTGTTAAAAAATATAGATAAAAGATTTTCTAAAGAAACAGGTTTACCAGTATACATAGCAGATGATCCATTAGCATGTGTTGCTATAGGAACTGGAAAAGCTTTAGAAAATGAAGAAATATTTTCTACTATGTTATCCGAGTACTAAATGATATGGAATCAAGTAGAGACGATTTTGTAATAGCAATACGTTCTGCTTTTTTAAAAAAAGAGACTCAACAAAGATTTTCATTATTAGGTTTATTATTATTTTCAATATTGTTTTTAATCTTAGGTAGTTTTAAATATAAAGCTGTTGATTATATTAAAATTGGAATCAAAGAGGTAGTTTATAGAGCCTCTTTTATTATTTCAGTTCCAGAAAATGCAATTAAAAGTACTTTCATAAAAGTAGATGATCATTTTTCCCATTATAATGATTACCTAAATATAAAATATGAATTAGATGTACTTAAATCAAAAGACTTATCTAAAAAAATTATCAATCTAGAAAATATAAAATTAAAAAAATTGATTGATGATTATTTTATCTCAGAAAATGAAATATTTGCAAAAGTATTAATTGATAAAAAAAGTCCATTTTTAAGATCTGTAGTCCTTAATAAAGGGAGTAAAGATAATATAAAACTTGGGATGGCTATCCTTGACGGGATGTATTTAGTGGGCAAGGTAGTTGAGGTTAATTTTACTACTTCTAGAGTTCTGCTTCTTTCAGATTTAAATACTAAAATTCCCGTTACTTTAGAGCCAGGGGATTTTCAAGCAATAATGTCAGGAACAGGTAAAGATAATGGAATAATTCAATATGCTAGAGAAAACTTTTCAAGTAAAGTTGATGAAGATTTATTAGTTTTTACTTCTGGGGCAGGTGGTCTTTTTAAAAGCGGAATCCCAGTAGGTAAAATATCTAAAGAAAACGCTATCTTAGAAAAAGAAAACAAAATAATTGATTTCTATGTTGATTTCTCCCAATTAAAATACGTTCAAGTTTTATCTTTTACTAAAGAAGAAAAATTTGTATCTCAACCTCTTCAAGAAGAAATTGAAAAAATAGATAATAATATAAATGAAATCAAGGCGGATAAGCAAAAAATAAATATATTAATAGAAGAAAAAAAAATCTTGGAAGAAACAAGATTTAAAATTGAAGAAGAAAATGAGATATTGAAAGATAAAACGATTAAATTACAAAATGAAGTTTCGACAGCAAGAAAGATAATAGCTGATCATGAAAAAGAGAAAAAAGAAATTAAATTTCTTCAATTAAATCTAAAATATGGATCTAAATGTAAAAAAACTTTTTATAATAATCTTTATAAAGTGGGTACACCAGAATATAAAGATTGTGTTTTAAAGAAAGGGAAAGTTAAAAAAAATTAAATGGCTATTGGAAACAGTAATAGATTAGTAAAATTTATTTTAATATACTTGCCAATAATTTTGCTTTTTGTTTCGGTATTAAATGAATTTGATTTTAATTATTTAGGGATCAAATATTTTTCATTTAATTTCAGTTATATTTTAATTTTTTACTATAGCTTAAAAAGAAATAAAAGTTTGGGTTATGGATTAATTTTTATAGCAGGTTTATTTAATGATGTTGTTTCAGGAAATTTAATGGGTATAAGTAGTTTAAATTTCTTATTATTGTGTGGTTTTGCTGCTTATTTAAGAAATATAACTTTAAGCCCAAGTTTATTAAAAGATTGGATGTTTTTTTTAATAACAATTTCAGTAATAAATTCACTTTCATTTATTTTAATGACTTTTATTTTTAATTCACCAATGAATTATTTTGACTTAGTAGTAAATACACTTTTTACTTTTTTGTTTTATTTTATTTTTTCATTTTTATTTGACAAGTTTGAACAAAGATTTATAGGAAAGCTGGAATGATCTCAGGAGATTTTGGAGTAAGGAAATTACAGACCATAAATAGACGTATGTTTATTATTGGTGCAGCAAAAATTATTGTTTTCACAGGAATAATCACAAGATTATTTTCACTTCAAATAACTGAAAATAAAAAATATCTTACTTTATCTGATAAAAATAGATTAAGAGAATGGAGATTGCCACCTGTCAGAGGCGATTTTATAGATTATTTTGATAATGTAGTAGCTGGAAATTTAAGAGTATATCAACTTCATGTTATTCCTGAACAAGTGGAAAATTTTAAAAGTTTAATGTTAAGATTAAAAGAAATTTTAAATCTCAATAAAAAGGAATTTTCAAAAATTATTAAAAAAAAGAACAGTCAAAAACCCTGGGAAACTTTAATTATTTCTGAAAATTTAACTTGGGAACAATTTACCAAAATAAATTATTTTTTGCATGAATTATCTGGGGCAAAACCAGTCTTAACTGTATCTAGAAATTATCCATTTAAAGAAAATTATACTCATGTATTAGGATATGTTGGTCAGGCAAGTGAAAATGACTTAATAAATAATGAAATTATAAAAAAAAGTCATGTTCCAGGCTTAAAAGTAGGGAAAAATGGTTTAGAAAAAACTTTTGAAAGCGAGCTGATAGGAAAAAATGGAGTTCAAAGATATGAAGTTAATGCGTATGGAAAAAGAATAAACCAACTTGATCATGAGGAAGGAGAAAAAGGCAAAACAATCAAACTTACAATTGATACTGAAATTCAAAAATTATGTAATAAATTATTAGGTGATAGGGCTGGTTCTATTAGTGTAATGGATATTTATACTGGAGATATAATTGCAATGCACTCCTCACCGTCATTTGATCCAAATTTATTTTTATTTGGAATAAGTCAAGATGATTGGCAGTTAATAAAAAATAATCCATTAAAACCCTTAACAAATAAGACGTTATCTGGATTATATTCTCCAGGATCAACTATTAAACCAATTGTTGCTTTATCAGCATTAGAAAACGATGTGATTTCTCCAAAATTTAGAGTGAACTGTACAGGAAAAATGGAAATGTATGGGCAAACCTATCACTGTTGGAAAAAAAGAGGTCATGGAGTTGTAAATCTTAAAGAAGCAATAAAACAATCATGTGATTCATATTTTTATGAAATAGCTAGAAAACTTGGTGTAGATCGATTGAATGCTACTGCTTTAAAGTTTGGTCTAGGAAAAAAAGTTTTAAAAGAGACTTATGCTAATGAAAAAAATGGATTAGTGCCTAGCACTGAATGGAAAAAAAATAACTTGGGAAAAGGTTGGGTTTTGGGAGAAACTTTAATTACAGGTATTGGGCAAGGCTATATTCAAACCACACCTTTACAATTATGTTTGATGACAGCTCAATTAGCTAACGGTGGTTATCAAATTTATCCAAGAATAGTTGTAAATAAAAATGAAGCATCATTTGAAGAAATTCAATCTATAATTAAAAAAAATCAAGAATCTTTAAAAGAAAATAAAGATGGTTTAACAGAGGCGAGTGAACAATTATTAAGTTTTGTAAAAGAAAAAAAACACGAACCTCTTTATAGAAATCCTGAAAATGTAAAATTTGTTTTAAACGCAATGTTTAGTTCTACGAACGAAGTTAGAGGAACTTCTTATTCTTCGAGAATAGAGGATCCAAAATATCAATTCGCAGGAAAAACAGGAACAGCTCAAGTAAAAAGGATAACTGAAAAACAAAGAGAGCTAGAATTAAAGACACCAGACATACCTTATAACGAAAGAGATCATGCTTTATATATAGCTTTTGGACCATATAAAAATCCACGTTATGCTTTAAGTATTATAGTGGAACATGGTGGTTCAGGTAGTTCAACTGCTGCACCAATGGCAAAAAAACTATTTAAATTAATAATAGATAGACATGAAATAAGAGAAGAGATTAAAAAAAAAAAATTTAACAAAAATATAGATGCTTCATCAAAATTCTTTATATAGCCAATCTACAATTATTCAAAAATTTAAGAATTTTGATTTTATTTTACTTTTTAGTATTTTATTACTTGGGGTAATTAGTATGACAGCCATGTACTCAACTGATGGAGGTGAGTTTTTGTTTCATAGTAAAAGTCATATGTTTAAATTTTCAATTTTTTTTGTAATGATGATAATTCTGTCTTTTATCAATTTAAAGTATTGGCATTATTTTGCTTATCTATTTTATGTAATAGTTTTGTTATTTCTTATTTGGACATCCTTTTATGGGGTAAAAGCTTCTGGTTCACAAAGGTGGATAGATTTATATTTTATAAATTTACAACCTTCGGAACTAATGAAAATTGGTATTATTTTATGTTTTGCAAGGTATTATAATCGACTTCAATTAGATCAAGTAAATTCTTTTCAAAGTTTAATAATAGCTTTAGCTATATTGATTTTACCAATCATGCTTGTAATTAGTCAACCAGACCTTGGCACATCTATTTTAATTGCTCTGAGTGGATTAGTTGTTCTATGGCTTGCAGGTTTAAATGTAAAATATTTTTTATATTCTTTTTTGACTTTAATTATATCTATGCCTTTTGCTATCTCATTTTTAAAACCATATCAAAAATTAAGAATTTTAACTTTTTTTGATCCTGATAAAGATCCCTTAGGAGCCGGATATCAAATTATTCAATCTAAAATAGCTGTAGGTTCTGGTGGACTTACAGGCAAGGGTTTTTTAAAAGGAACTCAAAGCTATCTAGAATTTTTACCTGAAAAACATACTGATTTTATATTTACTCTATTTTCCGAAGAACAAGGATTTTTAGGATCTGTTAGTCTCTTGATAATTTATATTATTATTATTTATAGAGTTTTAAAAATTGGAACTGTATCAAGAAGCTATTTTGCTAAACTTTTTTGCTATGGATATGGATCAGCAATTTTTTTCTATGTAACAGTGAATATGTCAATGGTTTTAGGGTTATTACCAATAGTAGGATCTCCTTTACCTATAATGTCATATGGTGGATCTTCAATGTTAGCTACAATGATAGGGTTTGCTATTGTTATGAGCTCTAAAATAAATCATAAACAAATAATTGCCTAACTATATAAAATTTATTGAGTATAATTTGTCGCGATAAAATTTAATTATAAAAAATATATAATTTTTTATGAAAAAAAATATAGAAATTGGAATTATAGGTGCTGGTATTCAAGGAATTTCTAATGCATTATTTTTACAAAAAAAAGGTTTTAGTGTAACTATTTTTGACAGAGATTATCCAGGCAGTCCAGCGGCTTCTTATGGAAACGCTGGTCATTTTTCTCCTTATGCATCTGTTCCATTAAATAGACCAGATATTTTAGCTGATGTCCCAGCTATGCTTTTAAATTCTTCGGGTCCACTAGCACTTAAATGGAATTATGTTCCAAAGATGATTCCATGGTTTATCAAATTTATTCTTAATTCTACAAAAAAAAACATGATGCATACTGCAAAAAATATGCATCAAATTTTAGATTTAGCAATACCTGCTTATGATGAATTATGTGAAGAAATTGATTTAGATGGATTAATAGAAAAAAAAGGGATCCTTTATATTTGGAATGATCAAGATCTAAAAAGTAGAGAATTGGAAATTAATATTAGAAAAGAACTTGGTGTAGAGCAGCAATTAGTAAGTGCAAAAGAAATTCATGACCTTGAACCAAATATAAAACGTTTTTATCATGCTGGTGTTTATTATCCATACGCGAGACATGCAAGAAATCCAAAAAAGATACTTTTAAAATTGTTTGAATTATTTAAAAAAAAAGGCGGTAAATTTTTTAAAACAAATGTAAATGATATTAAATTTGAAAAAGATAAACCAATTTTGAAAACAGAAACACAAAATTACATTTATGATAAAATAATTATTGCTTGTGGAGCATTTTCTAAAAAACTTACTGATAATCTTAATGAAAAAATACCTTTAGACACTGAAAGAGGTTATCATGTTCATTTTAAAGGGTGCGACCATCTTTTAAATAGACCTGTGATTTTTTCAAATAGAGGTTTTGGAATAACACCAATGGAACAAGGTCTTAGAGTTGTCGGTACAGTTGAGTTTGGAGGATTGGAAAATCCATTATCTAAAGCAAGAATAAATAATTTAGTAAATAATGCAAAATATATGCTTGGTAATTTGCCTGAACATGAAGACGAATGGTTAGGATTTAGACCTAGTTTGCCTGATTTTTTACCAGTGATGGGGCCTTCAAAAAATCATAAAAATGTATTTTATTGTTTTGGACACCACCATTTAGGATGGACTTTAGGTCCAATATCTGGAAAGATTGTTTCTGGAATGATAGCTCAAGAAAATACTAACTTAAACTTAGAACCTTATAGCTCTATAAGATTTAGTTAATCCATGCAAAATAGTAAGGCATATATAATGCTAGTATGTGCAACTTTATTTTGGTCTGGAAATTTTGTTATAGGAAAATTTGCTTTCCTAATAAATATTCCTCCTTTGTCATTAGTGTTTTATAGATGGTTACTTGTGTGGCTTTTATTATTGCCTTTTACTTTTAAAGAGATACTAAAATATAAAGATACTATTTTAGACAATTTACCTTTATTATTTTTTCTAGGTTTCACGAGTGTTGGTTTATTTAATTCTTTTACTTATTTATCTTTAATTCATACACAAGTAATTAATGCAACTCTTTTCAATACAGCAATTCCAGCAGTAATAATATTATTGTGTTTTTTATTTAATGTTGAAAAAACTAATAAATTTCAAATTTTAGGACTTATAATTTCAGTATTAGGAATTTTATCAATTATAACAAAATTTGATACGGAGATTTTGCTATCATTAAATTTTAATAAAGGTGATATTATAATGATAGGAGGAGCTTTAAGCTGGGGCGTGTATTCAACTCTTTTAAAGAAAAAAAAATTTACATTGCCACTTCTTACCCTAGTTCATGTCATATGTACTTTTGGATTAATTTGTGTTTTTCCACAGTTTCTTTATGAATTTTCGCAAGGACAGTTAATAAAAATTGATATTAATCTTTTTTATATTCTTATTTTTTTAGCTTTGTTTCCAAGTATAGGTTCTTATTATTGTTGGGCAGGTGCTGTCTCGATAATTGGTGCAAATAGAGCAGGTATTTTTTTATCTTTGATACCTTTATTCAGTACATTTTTTGCAATAATATTCTTTAATGAAAAATTTGAATTTTATCATCTTATTGGATCTATTTTAATTATGTTAGGGTTACTCTTATCAAACAAAAAAATTGAAAATGCTTAAAGTTGCTATTTTAGATGATTACCAGAATGCTTCTCAAGAATTTGTGGATTTAAAAAATTTATCCGGTAAATATGAATTTAAAATTTTTAGTCAACCCTTTATTGATGAGGCAGATGCTATAGAACAACTAGGAGACTTTGAAGCGCTTTTAATAATGAGAGAAAGAACAGCTATATCAAAAAATTTAATAGATAATTTAAATAATCTTAAATATATCATAACTAGCGGATCTAGGAATAAAGCAATTGATTTAAAAGCAGCTAAAAAAAGAAGAATTATAGTTTGTGGAACTGAAATAAATTTAACACCAACTTCAGAATTAACTTGGGCATTAATTTTAGGTTTAGCTAGAAATTTTAAGGAAGAAATTGATAATATGTATCAAGGATATTGGCAAACAACTATTGGTTTTGAGCTTAAAGGTAAAATTTTAGGATTAATAGGATTAGGCAGGGTTGGTACTCAAGTAGCAAAAATAGGAAAAGCTTTTGGTATGGAAGTTATTGCTTGGAGTGAAAATTTAAATTTAGATAAATGTAAAGAACTAGAAGTATTACCTTCTAGTAAAGAGGACTTATTTCATAATTCAGATTTTGTATCGATACATGTGCAAGGTGGTGAAAGATATAAAGAATTAATAAAATTGAAAGAGTTAGATATGATGAAAAAAACAGCTTTTTTGATAAATACATCGAGAGGGTCAATTATTAATGAAGATGATTTAATTATTGCATTATCAACCAATGTTATAGCTGGTGCTGGACTTGATGTTTATCAAAAAGAACCTTTACCAGAAAATAATAAATTAAGATTTTTATCTAATGCATTACTCTTACCACACATTGGTTATGTTACAGCAGAAAATTATAGTATTTTTTATACTCAAATGATTGAAGCGTTAGAAGCTTGTGTTGCTGGAAAACCAATAAGAGTACTAGAATAAAAAATTATGATTAAAAAAATTAATAAAGATCTTAGCGCTGAACAAAAATTAGTTTTATTTGAAGAAGGAACCGAACCACCAGGAACTAGTGAGCTAAATCAAGAAAAAAGAGAAGGGACTTATCACTGTATTAATTGTGATGAAAAATTATTTGATTCGAATACTAAATACGAAAGTGGATCAGGTTGGCCTTCATTTTATAAATCTTTACCTGAAGTATTTGAAACCAAAAGAGATCATTTATTAGGTTATGCTAGAACAGAATATCATTGTAAGAAATGTGGTGGACATCATGGTCATATTTTTGAAGATGGTCCTAATCCTACTGGAAAAAGATATTGTAATAATGGTGTTTGTTTAATATTTAAACCTAAAAAATAATACTATTTTAATAAGTTTTGTAATTTATTTTCTTTCTCTAGGGCTCGTGCCTCATCGTAACCACCAATGTGTTGATCATCAAAAAAGATTTGAGGAATAGTTCTTTTTCCGTCAGCTTTCATAATCATTTCATCCATAGCACCATTAACATTAGCAATATTTATTTCTTTAAAGTTAATATTATTTCTAGCCAACAATCTTTTAGCTGCTTCACAGTAATTACAATTTGGACCAGTATAGATTATTACATTTTTCATACTTTATAAATAATCATTCTTTCTAATTTTACTAGTTATTTCTTTTCTTGAATATTCAAATTTTTTTCTATGTTTTATACTTTTTTGATTTACTCTTTTTCTCCATAACCTAAATGAGGAAGGTTTTAAGGATCTACGCATAATTTTTATAACTTCAGATTCTGTCTTTCCAGTTTTTTTTTTTTATTTCTTCAAAAGTAATCCTATCAGCCCAAGCAGCCCAAATTATCCAATCTGGGTCTTCTATATTTGGTTCTGGATTTTTTACCTTAGTTATGGGGGTGTGACCTTTTTTTTTCATAAATTCCTTATATTTCAAAAAAATCATTAATGCATTTTTTTTCTACATATGATATTATAAGTATAGATAGTCCTACTTAGCCATCTTTAGCTCCCGGTTTTTTAGGACTATCCCAGAATTACATGTACAAAATTGATGGCTTTGATATTTCATCTCATGACCAATCAAATAAAATAGTTAATATAAAAATTGACAATGAAATTTTAGATAAACTAGTATTCCCTTTTAATAAATTTGATATTACTGCGTTGGAATATAAACCATTTACTAGATTCACAATAGCTAAAAGCTTAGATGATTTAACTTTAAATAAACTAAGTAAAGTGATGAATTCAATCGTCCGAGATAGAAATACTGGATGTTTTATATTTAGTCCTAAAAATATTAACTCTAAAATTAACCAAACATTTTTAATTAAATTATCAACTGCAATTGCTCATTTAATAGGGATTCCTAATTATGACTCAATGGCTGGCAAATATTATGCAAGATTTCATGTCAAACATGAAGATAGAAGTGACTCATATTTAAGAAAAGCTTATATAAATATGGATCTTCATACTGATGGAACTTATGTAAAAGAAAAAACTGATTGGTTATTGATGACTAAATTGGAGGAAAAAAATGCTTTTGGAGGAGAAACAACCTTGCTTCATCTTGATGACTGGGAACATTGTGAAGATTTATATAATGATCCAATTAGCAAACAAAATTTGCTCTGGGGCTCGCCTAAAAGCAAAAAAATTGATTACAAAGTAGAACACCCAGTATTTTTTGAAGATGAGAACAACAGAATACAAATTTCTTATATTGATCAATTTCCTGAGCCTAAGAATATGGAGCAAGGTGTATTCTTACAAAAACTATCAGATGCATTAGAAGAAAGTAAAAATAAAATCATTATAAAATTACCCGTAGGTTCATCGTTAGTAGTTAATAATTATTTTTGGCTTCATGGCCGTAAGCCTTTTAAAGAAAACAAGGATTTAAGTAGGGAATTAATGAGAATTAGAGGTGCATTTTAATTTTTTTTAAAATGTGATATTTTTACAACAAATTTTTGTTGTTTTTATTGGTTTTTTTGAATTACAACCTATGAAAATAAGTTTTTAAAGAATGTAAAATATTAAGAATCGTGTATGTTATTACCGTTAATAACAATTTTTAAGACAAAGGGAATTATGAAAAAACTATTTGCAACTACTCTTTCTGTATTGCTTTTAAGTGCTAGCTCAGCCTTCGCTGGTATGGGTATTGGAGTAACATTAAGTTCAAACTCTTTAGATACTGATGCAAAAGAAGACGTAGACA
>MDTB01105669.1_pt1 | contig 13577 bp, 11 predicted proteins | sample 811161 | NCBI WGS metagenome assembly MDTB01 (sample SAMN05326650, study PRJNA326480) | marine metagenome | isolation source: seawater | place: Mediterranean Sea | collected 2009
TAGAGGAAAGTCCGGGCTCCACAGAGGAACAGTGCCGGATAACATCCGGCGGGGGTGACCCTAGGGAAAGTGCAACAGAAAATATACCGCCATGATCTCATGGTAAGGGTGAAATGGTGTGGTAAGAGCGCACCGCTTTGGTGGTAACATCATTGGCAGTGTAAACCCCACTGGGAGCAAGACCAAATAGAGATGGAAATATGTCCTCTGCATTCTGCCATCTGGGTAGGTCGCTAGACTCACTGAGTAATCATTGAGCGAGATGAATGATCATCGTCAAATTGACACAGAACCCGGCTTATAGGCCATCTAGCATATGTATTTGGTTAACAAATAATTAAAAAAACCATTGACTTCCAAAAAATACCATGTTATCCCATAATAACCCATTTATGGACATTAACATGCAATTATTTTTATCTAAATTTAAGAATAAAATCGATCAAAAAGGACGCGTATCAATACCGTCCCAATTCAGGAGTATTTTATTCCACGATGGATCCCAAAAAATGTTCTGCTACCCATCTCTTGATGCGGAAGCAATTGATGCAGGAGGTGACAGTCTATCTCGCGAAATTTATGCACTCATGGATAATCTAGATCCATACTCAGATGAGAAAGACTTTCTATCAACAGCGCTCTTTGGTCTATCTGAAGAACTACGGATTGATAGTGACGGGCGAGTTATCTTAAGCGATGCCCTAATTCAGCACGCTCAGATTAGTGACGAGGTTATATTCGTAGGTTTAGGTCAGAAATTCCAAATATGGGAGCCAAATAGGTTTAGTAATTATTTGCAAGAAGCCCAAAAGAAGGTAAGAGAGCAAAGGCTATTATTGAATAAGAAGAATAAAGGTTTTTAGTGTGATGGATAGTAGAAAAACTTCTACTGGCGGACCATTTTATCACACACCTGTCATGACCAAAAAGGTGCTTGATGCATTATCACTTAGAGGAGGAAGTGTTTATGTGGATGGTACCTTTGGCGGGGGCGGACATTCAAGTGCAATATTGGATCTACTTGATTGCATAATAATTGCAACAGATAAAGATATGAATTCTGCACATATTGCAAAAAAACTTAATGAAAAATACCAGGATCGAATTAATTTTTATAATGCAAGCTACACCGAAATTCCGAGCTTACTCGACAGCCTTTCAATTAAAACCGTAGACGGTTTATTGTTAGATCTCGGGGTGTCATCGATACAAATTGATGATCCAAAAAGAGGATTTTCATTCCAGAATGAAGGGCCTCTGGATATGCGGATGGGCAAAAGTACAATTAGCGCGCATGATGTTGTCAATAAGATGAAGGAAGAGCATTTATCCGAAATAATCAGAGATTTTGGCGAAGAAAGGTACTCACGTATTATTGCGAATAAGATCAATGATTACAGACAAAAAAATACCATTAACACAACAACTGAACTAAGTAAAATAATTGATGATGCCGTTGGGAATTTTTATAAAAAGCAAAAGGGAGCTCATATACATCCGGCAACTAGGACCTTTCAGGCCATAAGAGTTTTTGTAAATAATGAATTTGAAGAAATATATACATTGTTAATGGGCGTTTGTGATTATATAAAATTAGGTGGCCGAATTGCTGTAATAACATTTCATTCTCTCGAAGATAGGATTGTTAAAAATATCTTCGATCATCTAACAGGACATGGTTCTTCAAAGTCAAGATATGAACCAAAAATTGAAGATCAACCCAATTATCCATTTATATATCCAGATAAAAAATTCTATAAACCAGATCGGGATGAAATTGCAGAAAATCCAAGATCACGCTCTGCAAAATTGAGGTATGTGCAAAGAACAGAGCATTTGTTTAGAGAAAATTTAGATATTTATAGTATGACAAAATATAAAAGGATATTAGAAGAATTAAAATGACCAGATTATTATACATCTTTGTCTTAGTATTATGCATCTTTACTTCATTTGTGTTGTATTTCTTGAGTTACGACAGCAAAAATATAAAAAGAGAAATATCTCAAATTAAGACAACGATCGAAATTGAAATATCTGATATTGAAACCTTACGTGCAGAGCTTAGCCTTTTGTCCCAACCAGATAGGATTCAAAGCTTATCCAATCAATTTGGCTTAGAGCTAAAACCAGTAAATGTGACTCAAATAAGAAGAATTGAGGATATCCCACTGAAACCAGCTAACAAGGTCATGGACGAGCTAGTTCACAGATCACTAATTGGGTATACCAGCGACTAGCAATAAAAAACTTATGAAAGATAGTTTATCAAATGTTTCAAGCTCAAGATAACAAAGAAATAAAAAGGCTCCATTTAAGAATTAAGTTTCTATCTTTTTGTTTTTTTTTGGGCTTCATGGTTCTATCAGCTAAAATTTTATACTTAGCAAATTTATCATTAGGGCCAGTTATAAGTATTACTAAGAGTGATATGCACAATATGAAGCGCCCCAATATCTATGATAGGAATGGTCATTTGGTAGCTTCAAACATAGCAATATCGTCAGTTGCAATAAGACCCAATTTACTTAGAAATAAGGAAGATATTGTCGATCGATTACTATTTGCAGTCCCTAGTTTTCAAAGAGAAGATCTTGAGTACAAAATATTTAATGATAAGAAGTTCGTCTGGCTAAAACGCGGTATAACACCGAGTGAGCAACATAGAATACATAATTTAGGTATACCCGGCATACAATTTATAGACGAAACAAAGCGCTTTTATAGCTCTGCAAATACTCTATCCAGTGTTATAGGTTACGTAAATATTGATAATATTGGACAAGCAGGAGTAGAAAAATTTATCGATCAGCAGCGAGAAAGTGGTAATGGTGGAGATGTCTATTTATCTGCAGATCTTGAGGTGAGTCATGCCATCAGGGATGAACTGCTGAAATCGATGAATGAATATTCATCGATAGCGGCAGCTGGTGTATTGATGGATATTAACAATGGTGAAATTATTGCTGCTGTCTCTTTACCTGATTTTGATCCTCAGTATCAAGCAGACGCACTTTTGCCTGAAAATATGAATAAGGTGACAAATTCATTATATGAAATTGGATCAACATTCAAGCCATTCACCATTGCTATGGCATTAGATAGCGGCTTGGTTGATTTGGATACGGAATATGATGCAAGAAAACCAATTATTATTGGTGGGCATACAATTAGTGATTTTAGACCACAAGCGCGTGTTTTAACTGTATCAGAAATATTTACTCACTCCTCAAATATTGGAGCTGCAAAGATTGCTCTTGATTTTGGTACGGATTATCACAAAGCCTTTCTGAAGAAAATGGGGTTATTAGACCCTATATCAACTCAAATAGAAAATTTACCAAGCAGCAGAATTCCTGCAAATTGGAAAGAAATAAATACAATGACGATTTCTTATGGTTATGGAATTTCAGTTTCACCATTGCATGCTGCAGCTGCCGGCGCTACACTTTTTAATGGTGGAAGATTACTTCAACCCTCCTTTTTAAAGGTTGAGAATGACTCAAATGTAATCTACAAACAAGTTTTGGAGCCTTCTACAAGTGAAAAGATAATGAGACTAATGTATATGAATGTTGTCGACGGATCAGCAAAACGTGCTTCCGTGGATGGTATTTTTGTAGGTGGAAAAACTGGTACGGCTAATAAGTTGGTTGGCGGCACATATGATAAAAATAATCGTCGTACTACATTTATGGGCGCCTTCCCATTAGATGAACCAAAATATATTATGTTTTTACTGCTTGATGAACCAAAGCCAACAAGAGAGTCTCATGGGTTTGCAACTGCTGGATGGAACGTTGCTCCAACTTTCTCTAATATAGTCAGAAGGATTGCACCAATGTTAAAAATAAAACCCTCTTCAATTGAAAAGCTCTATGACTATGATCAAATCTTAGTTGCTTCAAATTAATACATTAGGGTAGATAAAAATGAAGCTTGAAAGGCTATTGAACACCGATGAGCTGCAGCATCACAATTCGAATCAAATTATAACAGATATATGCCTGGATAGTCGATTAGTAAAAAATGGAAATTTATTTTTTCTACTAGAGAGAGATACACAACTACAAAAACAACATCTAAAAGAAGCCATTAATAAAGGCGCGGCTGGCATTATTACTCCGAAAGAATTTATATTTGATAGTTCTGCAATAGATATACCAATTATAAAGGTAAACTCTATTCGTAAAACACTATCACAAGTCAGCTCTAAGTATTATCCAAAACAGCCAAAAAATATATTAGCAATTACCGGTACAAATGGGAAAACCTCCGTTACAAAATTGACAGAAGAAATATGGCAACTGATGGGTATTAAATCTTCCTCTATTGGGACTTTGGGTAACTCCGCTTCTAAAGCATCGAGTATATTGACCACGCCTGATCCTATCTCACTGCACAAGCAGGTAAATGCACTTGCCTCCGAAGGTTTCCAACATCTGGTAATTGAAGCATCAAGCCATGGACTATCACAACTCAGAATGGACTCTTTAAAGATAGCTGGTGCAGCATTTACTAGCTTTTCACGGGACCATTTAGACTATCATAGCAGCATGGACTCGTATTTTAATGCAAAAAAAAGGTTATTTACCCACTTGTTAGGCCCGAAGGGAACAGCTGTAGTCAATTTGATAGATTTACCGTTGAGATATCACAATTTTATAAATTCAATAAGGGCTGAAAATCTAATAACAATAGGTAAAAACAATACTTCAATTTCTATTTTAGGTATCAATAGAGGACAAAACAATAACATTGAACTCCAACTTGATTGTTATGGTAAAAAAATAACCGTTACGACACCTTTCATAGCACCTTTCCAAGCTATAAATTCGATAATAGCAGGATGCATGGCTACAATTAATACAGATATTCTAATTCCAGAGGCATTTGCTGTTATTGAAAAATTAAGTGATGTTCGAGGAAGATTGGAGTGTGTTGCAAAATTAAAAGGTAACAATATTTACATTGATTACGCTCATACACCAGATGCCATGCAGTCTGTACTTGGAGCTATGAGAATAATAACAAAAAATAGACTCATTGTTGTTTTTGGTGCAGGCGGAGACAGAGACAAGGGTAAGCGCAGCATTATGAGCGACATCGCTGATAAATATGCAGATGTAATTATTATCACAGATGATAATCCGAGATTTGAAGACCCAAATTTAATTCGAGAACAATTAATGAAGCAATCCAGCAAATATATTCAGATTGCTGACCGCGAGGAGGCAATAATTTATGCCATTTCTGAGTTATCATCAGAGGATAATCTTCTCATATGTGGAAAAGGGCATGAAGAGTATATCATTTACGGTAAGGAGAAAATATATTCTTCGGATCACAGTATTGTTTGGCAAACTATAAAAAGGACTAAATGAAAGATAATTACAGGATAAATTGCAGCTTTGATTGTCTCAGCTCAATCAATATCATAGATCAAAAAAGCGATATATGTCTTAATAATAAAAAATATAATATATCTACTGATAGCAGATGTGTTCAAAAAAATGACATATTCATTGCCTTAAAAGGTAGATATTCTGACGGGCATAATTTCTTATCAAAGGCTTTTTATAATGGTGCATCTGCAGCAATAATTTCCGAAAAAAAAATTTTTGAAGAGTCAAATTTCCCACTCATTCTTGTGCAAGACACATACATAGCTTTATCAAAAATTGGTGAATATAATTTTAAAAATATCAAATCTCTAAAAATAGCTATTACGGGTAGTGTGGGTAAAACAACGACGAAAGACTATTTGAAAAATGTATTATCATATTATGCACCAACATTTGCTGCACCTGAGTCATTTAATAATGAATTGGGTATAGCGCTATCGAAAGCACAAATATCCAAGATGGATAAGTATGCGATTTTTGAGATTGGAATGAATATGAAAAACGAAATAAGTAACCTATCAAAACTTATAAATCCTGATATTGCGATAATAACGAATATCGGCGAGGCACATATTGGAAATCTTGGCAGCAAAAAGAATATCGCAATTGAAAAGTCAAGCATTATTGATGGAATGTCCAATAATGGAATTGTACTGCTTCCACGTGATAGTGACTACTTTGGATTGTTGCAAAACAATGCCTTAGCGAAAAATTTAAAGTCAATAACATTTGGCTATTCAGATAAATCAGATATCCAAATTAGTAAAATTACGCGGGGTATGGGCAGAGTTTTTATTCAATTTAGAGTGTTTGGCGAGGTTTTTGAAACATATTCAGATATGCAAAATATAAGTATCATAAACAATTATCTTCCAGTTTTAGGTGTTGCGCATATCTTAAATTATGATCTGAATGAGGCATTAAAAAATATTGTTAAATCAAATATACATAAATCACGGTGGCAGGAGTTTGATTTTGAATTAGAGAAGGGGCAAGTAAAATTGATTGACGATACATATAATGCAAGCCCGACCTCGATGTTCGAAGCAATTAGATCCGTGGACGAATATGAAGCCGACCGAATATCTCGTAAGATTATAATTATTGGTGACATGCTTGAGTTGGGAGATTTCACCGAAAAATATCATTCCGATTTGGTAAATCTTATAAACAAGACGAATATTGATCATGTTTATTTTTGCGGTGAGTATTTGAGTTCTATTTTTGGTACGGTCTCATCAAAAAAAAAGAAAAAACATTTCAGGTCTGTCAGGGATATTCAGTCAATTGATGAGTTTGAGTTAGCTGGAGGGGATTTAATATTTATCAAGGGGGGGAATAAGATAGGTTTAAATAACTTAGTTCAGGAATTTATTAATTATTTGGAATTAACATAACAACTGACAAGGAAATTTTGATATGCTGATTTTACTAATTGATGAACTAATAAGTTTCTTTCCTCTGCTGAATGCTTTTGCTTACATCAGCACAAGAACAGTTGCCGCAACTTTCACATCGGGTTTGATAGTTTTCCTCTTGAGCCCCCCTATGATTAGATTTTTAAAAAAATACCAAAAGAATGGCCAGCCAATAAGAGCTGATGGACCAAAGAGGCATATAATAGAGAAATCAGGCACACCAACGATGGGTGGTGTCATAATTTTGCTTGGCGTAATTGTATCATCTCTGCTTTGGGCTGATTTATCAAATAGATACATATGGGTTGTAGGTTTTGTTGCATTATGTTTTGGTTTGATTGGGTTTTATGATGATTATCTTAAAGTATTTAATTCATCGTCTAATGGATTAGGCAGTATTTATAAAATAATGTTACAGACATTTATATCCATAATTTCAATATATTTTCTGATCAGGTATGTTGCTGATTTCGACACGGTAGTATTTTTACCGTTTGTGAAGGACTTCTCAATTAACTTGGGTATTTTTTTTATTATTTTTTCAACTCTAGTCGTAGTAGGATCAAGTAATTCTGTAAACCTAACGGATGGTCTTGATGGGCTGGCCATTATGCCAGTCATGATTGCAATTGGAAGTTTTGGCTTAATCGCATATTTAACTGGAAATATTCTTTTTTCTGAATATCTAAATATACAATACATGCCAGGATCGGGGGAATTAGCAATTGTATGTGGAGCTGTTATTGGAGCTGGCATAGGCTTTTTATGGTACAACGCTCCACCAGCAATGATTTTTATGGGAGACACTGGATCTTTATCACTAGGCTCAGTTATAGGTATTATCGCAGTCATAACAAAGCACGAGTTTGTTCTTTTAATAATTGGTGGGGTTTTTGTTTTGGAAGCAACCTCCGTGATTGTGCAAGTGATTAGTTTTAGATTAACGGGGAAACGAATATTTAAGATGGCACCATTACATCATCACTTTGAACAGAAAGGTTGGAGCGAGCCCACGATTGTAATTCGTTTTTGGATAATATCATTAATTTTAGCACTTGTAGGCTTGCTAACACTAAAACTTAGATAAAATTGAAGACAAAATGATATCATTAACACACTGTAAAAATAAAAAAATATTCGTACTCGGCTTGGGACTATCCGGGGACAGTGCTATACGAGCCCTTGAATCAGGCGGAGCTAATGTGTCGGCATGGGATGATAGTGATCGAGTTAGAAAAAATTATTTTGGGCAGGGTAAAAATATTATAAATCCCAAGGAAATTTCTGTTGAAGATTTTGACGTATTGTTTTTAAGCCCGGGTATCGACATTAAAAAATCACCTCAAAAAAAATTCATTGAAGAATTTAGAAGGAAAAAAAAATCAATAATCTGTGACATACAGCTTTTTGTGGATGAAATAAGTCACAGAAAAAGAAATGATAAAATTATAATGTTAACGGGAACAAATGGCAAATCAACTACATCAATGATGATTTATCATATTCTGGACAAATTAGGTAAGAAAGTGCAAGTCGGCGGTAATATTGGTTCAAGAGGAGTGCTAGATCTTGAACTGAGTGATCAAGATATAACGTTTATTATCGAGTTATCTTCATATCAGATAGAATTATCACCAAATATAAAGCCAGATATTGGAATACTACTCAATATAAGCCCCGATCATCTTGATAGACACGGTGATATGGATAAATACACAGGTATTAAATTTGATATTTTCAAACACCAGAATGAAGATGATATTGCAATATTTGGTTTAGACGGTGAAATAGTATCGTCTGAAATAAAAAAAAGAAATTTTGAAAGTAATTTAATTTTATATAAAAATAATCTACAGAACGGGAAAAAAATGGCTGAACTACACGCCAGTGGTGAGGTGTCTAAGTATGATATATCAAAATACTCAGCATCCCATAAAATTAGCTATCCATCAAATATCAGTGCTTGTATCGCTTGCATGCATGCGATGAAAATTGAATATAATTCTTATTGTAAGCATTTCAATAGTTTTAGAGGCCTGCCTCATAGAACTGAGTTAATCCATGAATATAAAAATATCCAATATATAAATGATAGTAAGGCAACGAATGCTGATGCTGCAAAACAAGCATTGACCATATATAATAATATTTATTGGATACTAGGTGGTGTTGAGAAATATGGCGGAATTTCGCAAATTACTCAACATTTTTCAAAAATAAAGAAAGCTTATCTAATAGGTGAATCAGCGGAGTCGCTAAGTACAACCCTGTTCAATTCAAAAATTGAGTATGAAAATTGTGTGACATTAAGAAATGCAATCAATAGGTCAACCAAGGATGCTGAAAAGTCCAAATCAAAAGTGACTATTTTATTTTCTCCAGCATGCGCATCGTTTGATCAATATAAAAATTTCGAGGAAAGAGGTTTGGAATTTACAACTATTGTTGGGGAAGTGGTTAAGGAAAGAAATGAAATTCAGCAGATCAACTAAATCAGGTTTATCCGATTGGTGGTGGACAATTGATAGAGTACAGTTGGGCGCTATCTTGATTCTTATTATCTTTGGAATTGTTTTAAACTTAGCTGCAAGTCCACCAATAGCTGAAAGATTGAACTATAGTGACCAATATTATTTTGTAAAGAAGCAATTTATATTTATAGTTTTTGGTGCTTTGGTCACATTATTCTTTTCATTTTTAAATCTAAAAAATATTCGTAGGCTTTGCCTGCTAATCTTTGTAGTATCGCTCATTTCAATATTTTTCATCAATATCTTTGGGGCCGAAATCAAGGGGGCTACCAGGTGGATGGATCTTGGTATAATCTCACTGCAGCCATCAGAATTTGCAAAGCCTGCCTTTATTGTTTTGATATCTTGGTTAATGTCTGAGTCAATAATAAAGAAAGCACCCGGAAAATCATTATCATTTATATTGTATGTACTTTTTATCATAGGTTTGATTTTGCAACCTGATATTGGCCAAGCAATTTTGGTAACCCTCTCAGCCTCCATAATTTATTTTATAACAGGAATGCCTTTGATTATTGGAGTTATAATTTTTCTATCATCACTGACTGGTATTGCCCTTTCCTACATTTATATTGATCACTTCACTCAACGACTAAATATTTTTTTAAACCCGAATCTAGGTGATACATATCAAATTGATACTGCATATAATGCCATAATTAACGGTGGGTGGTTTGGTGTTGGACCAGGTGAAGGAACAATTAAAAATATACTTCCTGATGCTCATACAGATTTCATTTTTGCTGTTGCCGCTGAGGAGTTTGGATTGATCTCCTGTTTTATTATTATATTTTTGTTTGCATTCATAATTTTTCGGGGCGTCAAAAGATCTATAAATCAACAAAATTTGTTTGCAAAAATTTCAACGATTGGTCTGATCTCGCTAATTTGCTTACAGATGGGTATAAATATTGCTGTAAATCTTGGGATTGTTCCAACAAAAGGAATGACACTACCATTTATCTCATATGGGGGCTCATCAGCTATCTCCATCGCTATAACATTTGGTCTCATTCTCGCATTTACGAGGCAAAAGAAAACTAATTTTGAATACTCATCGCGTAAACTGAGCTTTCAGAGCTGATTGGAGATATCAAAAAATGAAAAATAGATCAATTGTATTGGCATGCGGTGGGTCGGGCGGCCATATTAATCCTGCAATATCTCTCTACGAGGAGTTGATCATACATGATCCTGATCTTGTTATTCATTTCTTTAGTGACAGCAGGGGCCAAGTATATCTTGAAGAGTTAGATAATGTTAATATAAAAAGGATTGCTTCATCATCTCCATTTCGAGCCGATATTAATTCGAAGTTATTTTTTTTATTTTACCTTGCAATTGGTCTAATTCAGTCAATTTATCATCTCATAAGATTTAGGCCAAGATTAATAATTTGTTTTGGTGGTTACACAGCATTTCCAGCAGCGATTGCTGCTTATTTATTAAAGATTCCAGTGATAATTCACGAGCAAAATGCAGTTATGGGTAGAGCTAATAAATTCATATCATATTTTGCTGAATTAATTCTATTATCATTTGAGAATACAGAAAATATCAAGCTAAAACAGAGAGAAAAAACTGTTTTTACTGGCCTACCACTTAGGGACAGGATTACGAAATACTCTTCAAATGAAAATAAGGAAGACAATTCTATAAGCATTTTAGTCCTAGGAGGCAGCCAAGGAGCAAAAATATTCACAGATCTTATACCAGACACTCTGTGCTATCTATCCAAAGAAATAAGAGATAGGCTAAAAATTTATCAAAATTGTGTCAGTGATGATGAGGTTCTACTGGAAAAAAAATATAGAGAAATTGGAGTGAATTTTGACATCAAACCTTACTTCTCAAATATTGGCAGTGTCATGGCGAACGCAGATATTATTATATCACGGGCTGGTGCCAATACAATTTTCGAGATATGCTCAATCGGTAAGCCCTGCATTCTGGTCCCATTGCAAAATTCAATTGATGATGATCAGTTTAAAAATGCAAAATTTTTTTTTGATAAGGGGGCGTGTCTGATATTTAATGAAGTTACTAGTAATCCAAAGATGATGTCAAACATGATAATGAATTTAATTTCAAGCAAGAGTGAGAGTACTAGAATGGCGAATAAAGCCAGAGAAATTGGCAAAGTAAAATCCAGAAAAGGATTTGTAAAGCTATTGGATAAATATTTATCAGAATGATTGAAAATAACGAGAATATGAACCTATCAACTATACATTTCATAGGTATCGGTGGCATTGGACTATCTGCAATAGCAAAACTATGCTTACACAATGGATATAACGTGCAAGGCAGTGATATCAAAAATAGTGATACACTAGAAAGACTTGTAAACATGGGGATCAAAGTATTTATTGGGCATAATTCGAATAACATAAATACTAAAATTGAAAAAGTTATCTACTCATCAGCTGTAAACAGCAAGAATGCAGAATTTATTAAAGCAAAAAATCTCAATATCCCAATATATTCGAGAGCCCAGATTCTTGCAGAAGTTATGCAAAAAAAGAAGTCTATTTGTATTTCTGGTACGCATGGCAAGACATCATGCACATCAATGATATCTTGGATATTATCGTATGACACAAAAAAACCTACCACATTGATTGGGGGGATTGATTACTCATTCAATTCAAATCTACAGATAGGTGAAAGTGATTGGATGGTGGTTGAAGCGGATGAGTCCGATAAAACATTTTTAGCATTACCATCAGATATATCAGTAGTAACTAATATAGATGATGACCATATGGAGAACTATGGAAAGATGAAGAATGTTGAGCAGGCATTTTTAAACTTTGCAAGTAATATTAACGAATGCGGATATTTCTTATATTTCAAAGATAATCCTATTGCTTCCAAAGTTTTTAGTCATTTAAAATCAAATAATATAATAAGTTATGGGACTGATAAGCATTCAGACGTTGTAATAAAAAATATAGAAAAACTGCCTTTTGGCCATCACTTCGAAATATCCGGATTTATCAATAGAAAAAAATATAATTTGAAGCTTCGAATTAATAGGCCAGGAATTTATAACGTCTGGAACTCCACGGCTGCAGTTGTAATTGGCTTGCTACATGGGATAGCTGAAGAAAAGATTATTTATCAATTATCAAAATATCGGGGGGTATATCGAAGATTTTCCAGTATTATTGAAAAGAGTGGAATAAGATATTTCGATGATTATGCACACCATCCAACAGAAATTAATCAGTTATTGATATCGGCAAAAGAAGAAGCTGAAAATAAGGTGATAATGATTTTTCAGCCGCACAGGTATAGTCGAACACTGTCATTATATAATAGTTTATGCAGCTCATTCAAATATGCAGATTGTCTCGGAATTTTACCAATTTATGCTGCTGGTGAAGAATATGAAAATATGTTTGACTATTGGAAATTTGCAGAAGATATAAAGAAAAAATCTCACACAGATACACATATTTTATCAAGGAGTGAGATAAGTAAATTTCTGAAAAATATAACAAAAGAAGGTGATATTGTACTATTTGTTGGTGCAGGGGATATCAATGAAATATCAAAAGTTGTTTGTAAAGAAATCTGATGGAATCTTCTATGAATTACTTTTCAGATGCCGATAAACTGAGAGCTAAATTTGATGGAAGAGTAGCAGGGTATCTGTATACGAATTATCCAATAAAAAAAATATCATGGTTTCGTGTGGGAGGTTCTGCTGAGTTGTTGTTCAAACCAAAAGATTTGACTGATTTAAAAAAATTTATGCATCTCAAACCAAGTAATGTGCCTGTGACTATCTTAGGTGGTGCATCAAATACATTAATAAGAGATAATGGCATACCAGGTGTGGTCATAGTTCTGGATAGAGCATTCAACTACATTAAGCAGACTGCATTTGATAGCATAGAGTGCGGAGCAGCAGTACCTAGTAAAAAAATTTCAAATTTTGCGCTGAAGAATAATCTCGGAGGTCTTTCATTTCTCAATACAATACCAGGAACTTTTGGAGGAGCGGTTAAGATGAATTCTGGTGCCTATGGTGCAGAAGTTGCTGACATACTAATATCGGCAAAGTTTATTGATCATAAGGGTAATGAGTTTGAGAGCAATCTCTCTGATATATGTTATGGCTATCGGTCGAGTAATATTTCGGATGATATGATTTGTATTGCCGCAACTGTTAGAGGATCGATCGCAAATAGAGAAGAAATTATTCAAGAGATTAA
>MDTB01185450.1_pt1 | contig 13577 bp, 9 predicted proteins | sample 811161 | NCBI WGS metagenome assembly MDTB01 (sample SAMN05326650, study PRJNA326480) | marine metagenome | isolation source: seawater | place: Mediterranean Sea | collected 2009
ATTCGCTTCTAGGCGCGCCGAAAGGATAAAGCTGCAACTGGGCAAGCGTCCTTTCCCAGGTTTACCTACTGATTTGCAGAATCCCGAGCCGGCTCGATATTGCTGACTTCCAAACTCCAGAAAATCGTTCCCGATCTGACGCCACATTCCGAGATTGGCGCTTTCGATGTCGTTCTTGGTCACTAAACCTGTATTTGGATCGACCGGTTCATCATGCCCTTCTTCTGCACCCATAATCATGGTTCCGCCTTTGTGGAAGCTCATCATGAGCTGTTCGCGGACCTCTTTACCTTTGAAATTAAATGCCAAGAAACCGTGATACGTTCCTGCAAGTGTCTCCGCGTTGGCAGGAGACCATACGCCCATAACGAATATCACAAAACAAACCCCAACACACCGGGATAGCCTACCGTCAGATCTTCCAAACATCGTTTCACTTCCAATTACTAAAGCCAACGGACGGAGAATATCGTCCTATCCAGCGAAAGCTAGCCCGAGATTTGAGTCAAGCTGCTTTCGATCATCAAGAGACTAACGCTGGGTCAAGCAGCTAAATAGCAAACCTTGTTGCTTGAGATGCGCCTTTACGGAACATTAACAGACCAAAATTATGGCCGTTTTTGTGATCGCCCGAGGGTTGGAGGATACCACCAATTTCTGGGCGTTTCACGAACTGCCATAAATCGCTATTTCAAACTGATTGTCGCTAGTCTGACAGTGTGTTGCCATTGATACGCACGAACACCTGGTCCAAGCACCTGTGCCACTGTGAGTATGATCGTTTATGAACTCGCCGCTTCCGGATCTCGGCGGCGAATAACGGACCGAACCTATTCCACCAGAATCGCATCGTCTGGTGACAAATGTTGATGCCACGCTCGTACAGCAGGTCCTCGACCTGGCGGAGCGATAAGGGATACCGGACATACATCGTCCGCTAAACCACTGCCGGTACCTCACTTTTCATCGAGAACACATATTCAAAGCTGATTGAGTTCTATTTAGACCAAACTTGAAGAGCAAAGCGGGAATAAACACGGCAATTGTTCGAAGAACCCGCTCCTTTCCGCGCCTGTTCAGACAATCAAAAACCCCAAGAAACGGTTATGTGTCATGGGTTTTATATTTGGTTGCGGGGGCTTGCAGCCAACTTTACCGAACTTCCCTGACGCGTTGATGCGGGGGCAGCATTTATTGAAGACCCTTCAATATCAAAGCATGTGTAGAACTCGCCTCAGGTCGCTCCTCAGTTCGCGTAAAGTTACGGCGCGTCAAATGCAAAGCATCACAGTCAGACGGATGATCGTAGCCGACGAATTGAAATATCGGAATGGATTTCGCATCCAACGACGCTACGGACCGCCCCCGCTCAGCTCAAACCAATTTATACTGACACTGCCGTCTGACTCTGACAACACCCGGGTAGAGGCAAGAAAGCTTGGGATTTTAATCGCGAGGTGATTTCAGATAACCGCAACAAAGGGATCCGTTCGATAAATCAATTTATTGGGCAATAACCCTTGGACTTTACGGATTTCTGGCTACCGTGTGGACACTACTGCCCGCGATGTTTGTGATCTCGATCATCAGCCTGACCTGTAATTATATTTGCTTGTGCAGGCGCTGGTCACCATTCGTCATCGACGCGTTAAAACGTTCCAATCCGCTTCTGAATGCACTTCGTGGAATTGTATACCAAGAATGCTTTTTCCCTGCGCTTATTTTCCCCCCTGGCTGAGCAAGGCATTGTGCCGGGCGGTACGCATCTCTCCCCCTGTTGTATTGTCCCGGCGCTAATCTCTCTTTTTTATCTCTGGAATTTGCAGCAAAGAATCGTGGGTTTATTAACGTTTTCCCCTGAGTGCTTAGTGAGGTGATCGGTGCTGTCAGTCTCATTCGTACCAGACTCCAGTCATAATCGTGAGCATATCACGCCGCCAGCTGACGCCAATCGGCCATGGCCGCAGCGCGGTTTTGATTGAATGTTACGGGAGATGCCGACCGTTACTTTTTTTTCAACCTCCGGACAGATAGTCACATGTTTTTGCTAGCCCCGGCTTTAGGACGCCGCCGTCACCAGCACATAAAACTACAGAAGACCTGGGGTCTTTGCTCGTAAATTATTGGGTGACTGCTGACATACTGGCGCGCATCTTTTCCATGAAATGTTCCCAAGCGCGCACGGTCTCATAGCGAGGCAAGTTCTCTTCCGACTGACAGGTGGGTAGACACTTGATTATCGAATCGTGATTAGGACCTGTGAATAGGACAACTGAAGTTCGCTGACTCGAGCCAATCAACTCCCGCGGTGGATTTACTACACGATGCACGTTTGATTTCCAACGGTTGTTGGTCCAGCGCGACAACAAATCGCCAGCGTTGATTACGAAACCACCTGGCACTGGTGCTACATCAATCCAGCCGCCATCCTCGCGGCGGACCTGAAGTCCGCCTGGCGCATCATCCTGGCGCAGGATAGTGAAACCCAAATAGTCAGTATGAGCTCCCGCGCGAAGTTGGCCGGGCTTCGGCGGCGCTTCTTGGTCAGGATAGTTGGTCAAACGTAACTGCGTCGTCATGCGGTTATAACTTGGCCCGAAGTAGTCTTCCGGGAGGTCGAGGGCCAGCGCCCCAATGCGCATAAGATCCTGACCAAGAGCATAGACGCGGTAGAAGTAAGTCACTAGTAGATCGGCGAAGCCGGGCGGAGAGTCCGGCCAAACGTTTGGTCGGAAAATTGATGCGTCAAAGTCATTAAGAATACCGCGCTGCTCCCAATCGATATACGTAAAGGTAATCTGTTCGTTAAGGTCTGGCAGTGCATCCGGAGCCTCATCGCCTAGAGTGCGCGCAAGAGATTCAACCGCAAAGTCAAGATAACCCTGTCCTTGTGCCTCACCAGGAATTTTATAGTTTTGCTTTTTTTTGAGGGGCAAGGCAAAAAAACTCTGGGCAGCTTTGTGCACGTCACTTGCAAGCTTCTCTGGAACGCCGTGCCCAGTGATTGTAGCAAAACCGACGGTCTCAAAAGCGTGTGCCCATTCCCTGATGACTTGCTTACGGCCCTTAGGTTCACCGGTTAAAAATGGGCCAATGTCGATTCGGGGGATTTCCATATCATTTGTCTCTGTCTGGCCTTAAACCGTCCATCAACTGGGCCAGCAATTCACATGCCAACGGTAAGAATTTAACAACTCTGTGTTTCCGGGCGGAAAACTTCGTGTGTTTGCTTAAATTTTTAGCCATCGAATCAAAGTTGCATCGTATAGCAGCAAAATAATTGTTCAGGATGCGAAGGGGAATAATCGGGAGAACAAGTATTCGGCGGTTGGTGAGCTAGATTGAGTGAATGGCATGCCCCTTGCAAATTTCGCAGCAGAGGAATCGATCGATAAAAGCCTAAAAGCCAAACAGTTTGAGAAAGAGGACGTAAGAAATGAAGGATTTCACATTAAGGCGTCGAGACGTTTTATGGGGGCTTAGCGGCTTCGCGGCTACAGCAGCATTGCCCGGGCAAATGCTTGCAGCCAACCAAGCACTCAAGGTTGCCTCTGTTTTCTCTGTGCCTGTAGATCAGCAATGGGCTAGTCGCATCCACATCGCCTTAAAGACCGCCGAGGCGCGCGGCGATATCACTTACTCTTGGTCTGAGAGTATAGCCTACACCGATATGGAGCGTGTCCTCCGCGATTGGTCGATGAAGGGCACAGACCTTATCGTTGGCGAAGCCTACCCGTTTGAGGAAGCAGTGCGAAAAATGGCAGCTCAGTTCCCAAAAACGGCTTACCTTATGGGCTCTAGTGGAGTTCCTGCCGCCCCTGCCTTCTCGACGTTCGATGATCACATTGACGATGCTGCGTATCTCTGTGGCATGATGGCGGGTGGGCTTACCAAAAGCAACGTGATTGGTATGGTCTCCGCTATCCCGATACCAACCAAGAATCGGCTTCTTAACGCATTCAAAGCCGGCGCACTCGAAGTCAATCCTAATGCAAAGTTTTTAGTGGTCTACATCGGTAGCTGGTTTGACCCCCCGAAAGCAAAAGAAGCTACATTCGGTATGGCTGAGCGCGGCGCCGACGTCTTCTACGCCGAGCGTGATGGCGTCTCGGATGCGGCTAAGGAACTCGGGTTACTCTCGTTTGGCAATCTAGTGAGCACTCAACCGCAATTTCCCGCTACTGTTGTTTCGTCGGCGCTATGGCATATGGAACCAACAATAGATAGCGTCGTTCGCAAACTGAAAGAAGGCAGCTACAAGCCCGAGAATTACGGCACATACGCCAAGTTAAAGTTCGGTGGTTCTTCGATGGCGCCGCTAGGCACATTTGAAGATAAGGTGCCCGACAAACTCAAAAAGTTGGTTGCAACGCGCGCGGCTGAGATTCAAAAAGGGACGTTTGAAGTCAAGGCGGTGCCGTCACAGCCTAAATCTACGCTGTAAACGGCAACTTGATAGGATGAGTGCAACAAATGCTGGCGTCGTAGGCCACAACACGTCTTCAAAGCGGGACATCGATTACCAGTCCGAGACTGCGCTCAAAGGTTTCAACCACATCAGCGTTGGCGCTTCGGCTCTTTGCTTACGCGGCATCACCAAGAGTTTTGGTTCGCTTATTGCTAATGACGCTATCGATCTAACACTTCAAGAAGGTGAGATTCTAGCTCTGCTCGGCGAGAACGGCGCTGGCAAAACCACACTTATGGACATCATCTACGGTGAGTACTTGGCAGACATCGGCTCAATAGAGGTTTTTGGAAAATCTCTGAAGCCAGGTTCGACCGCAGACGCAATCGAGGCCGGCATTGGCATGGTGCATCAGCACTTCACGCTGGCTGCTAACATGAGTGTTCTCGACAATATTATTGTGGGCACAGAGCGTATTTGGGCGCCCTTCAGCGGACGAAAAAAGGCACGTGAACGGCTGGTTTCCCTGAGCAAGCAGTTTGGCCTGAATATCACTCCAGAAGCTGACATAGGTGGGCTCTCCGTAGGCGAGTGCCAACGTGTTGAGATTTTGAAGGCTCTCTATCGCAACGCCAAAATCCTGATCATGGACGAACCAACAGCAGTGCTAACGCCACAAGAGGTCGACGCACTTTTTGCTACCCTTCGGCACCTGGTGAATAAAGGCCTTTCCGTGATCCTGATTAGTCACAAGCTGCGCGAAATAATGACGGTTGCCGATCGCATTTTAGTGCTGCGCCGTGGGCGCGTCGTAGCCGAGCGCGTTCGAGCCAACACGGATGAAGTCGAGCTCGCAGGATTAATGGTGGGTCGAAATGTTTCGCGCCCAGAGCGCATCCCGCAGGCGGCCGGCACGCCAGTTTTGCGTTTGGTGGGAGTTAGCCTCGAGCCAAGACGCGGTCCCGTTCAACTTGATGAGTTGAGTTTTGAGGTACGAAGCGGTGAGGTATTCGGTATCGCAGGTGTTTCAGGGAACGGTCAGAGTGCGCTTTCTAGCGTTTTGTCAGGGCTCGAGCAACCAACGGCGGGGCGTATTGAACTTAATGGAGCACCCGCGGGTGCGCTATCACCAGCGAACCTAACTGCGCGAGCAGTTGCTCGGATACCCGAAGACCGTCATGCAGACGGGCTAGTTGTTGACATGACAGTCTGGGAAAATCTTATTGCCGAGCGCTACCGCGACACGGCATTTTCCCGTGCGGGGGTTCTGCTAATAACCCACGCCAAAATAGAAGCTGAGCGATTAATTGAGGAGTTCGACGTGCGCGGCGCCGACTCAGACACGACCGTACGGCTTCTCTCGGGTGGCAATATGCAGAAGCTTATTTTGGCGCGCACGCTCTCGCGCGGGCCGGGTTTTATCCTGGCTGATCAGCCCATTCGCGGTCTTGATGTTGGTGCGATCGCCGAGGTGCACCGTCGTCTGATGGCCGCGCGTGAAGCAGGGGCTGGAATCCTGCTAATTACGGAAGATTTAGAAGAATTGTTCTTATTGAGTGATAGGGTGGCCGTACTCTACCAGGGCCGTCTGTCCGAGGCGCGCCCGTCCGATAGCGTCGACCGGCTCGAGATCGGCCTCGCTATGGCAGGAAAGATAGACCAAAGTGCGCATTGAACCCCGCGAACGCGCAAGCGTACCACTTATGCTCGCCGCGCCTTTGGTTGCGATCGTTGTCAGTTTTGTCCTCAGCAGCGGGCTCATCGCCGCGGCTGGCGGCAGCGTTTTCTCAGCATATGGCGCAATGGTGTTCGGTGCCACTGGGTCATTTTATGCTCTTACCGAGACTTTGACCCGCGCGACCCCATTGATTTTTACCGGACTAGCGGTTGCGGTCGCATTCCGCGCGCGCCTTTGGAATATTGGAGCCGAAGGGCAGCTTTTCGCTGGTGCACTTGCCGCTGTCGTTTTAGGTCGCGGCATGATCGACCTACCAATGCCTTTGCTTTTGCCCTTATTGCTAATTGCCGGCGCGCTTTCTGGCGCAATGATGCTTCTAGGGCCGGCATTGCTGCGATTACAACTCGGCGTGAACGAAGTGGTCACAACTCTGCTGTCAAACTTCATTGTGGTGTTGTTCATCTCGAGTATGATTGATGGCCCACTTAAGGACCCTATGGCTTTTGGCTGGCCAAAATCGGAACCGATTGTCGAGGCCGGTGCGCTCGTGCCGCTATTTGACGGAACGCGCGTCCACGTGGGTCTTTTGATTGCGATGGTCTGCGCTGGCTTGGTGGCGTTCATAAAAGCCCGAACCATTTGGGGCTTCGAAATGCGTGCAGTTGGTGCGAACCCTCGTGCTGCACGTTTCGCGGGCGTGCCCGTTGAAGCTGCGACGGTGCGAGTGGCTCTCCTCTCTGGCGGGCTTGCAGGACTTGCTGGCGTCAGCGAAGTCGCTGGTACACGCGGCTTCCTTACAATGGATCTCTCACCAGGGTTTGGCTATCTCGGTATCGTAGTCGCCACATTGGCTCTGCTCCACCCGGTTGCGGTCGTGGCGGCATCCATTTTCATCGCCGGTGTGTTCGTTGGTGCCGATGCGATGAGTCGTAGCGTCGACATTCCTAGTTATATCGCCGACGTAATCGTCTCTATCACGTTGTTGGCCATGCTAGTTGCCGTGCTGCTGAGCAGTCATAGGATTCGCCGTGGATGATGTCCTTGCTGTCTTCGGGAACGCCAGCTTCTGGGCGGCGACCCTCCGTATCGCAACCCCGCTCATTTTCGGCACGATCGGTGCGCTTATCTCCGAACGCACCGGCGTCGTAAATTTGGGCATTGAAGGCATAATGGTCTTCGGTGCAATGGCCGGCTGGATGGCCGTTTATCATGGGGGAGACCTCTGGGCAGGCGCAATGGTCGCTACATTTGCGGGTATTGCGTTTGGATTACTCCATGGTGTGCTGACTGTTTGGCTTGGTCTTTCGCAGCACGTTACCGGGATTGGCATCACAATGCTTGCTACTAGTCTATCCTATTTCATTTTTCGAATTTTGGTCCCAGAAACGGCAAAGCCAACAATTGAGGCATTTGCGCCCCTTGAAATCCCCTTTTTCTCTGACATCCCATTTCTTGGCGCAGTGCTAGCGCCGCAAACAGCCCTGACTTATCTAGCGTTAGCAATTGCTCTCTTCTGCGGCTGCGTGCTCTATCTCACTCCGCTCGGCCTGGCATTGCGCTTAGTCGGCGAGAATCCGGCTGCCGCCGCGGCTCAGGGTATAAACGTAGTTCGTCTGCGAATTGGCGCGGTCGCCGTGGGCGCTGGACTGATGGGGTTAGCTGGAGCCTTCCTAACGATGTCAGCTTTCAATGGCTTCAATTTCAACATGGTCAATGGTCGTGGCTGGATATGTATAGCGCTCGTCGTCTTTGCTTCTTGGAAACCTGGCAGGGCGGTCGCCGGCGCGCTGCTCTTTGCCGCAGCCGACGCGCTGCAACTTAGACTCCAGCAGATCGTTCCGGATGTGCCCTATCAGGTTTTCTTAATGATGCCCTACGTTCTTAGTATCGCAGCCCTAATCACGATGACAAGGCGGGCAGTGACACCGCGGGCGCTGATGATCCCTTACAGAAAAGGACAGCGATGATGTCGAGTGATGAAGTGACAGGCAGCTTAGCCTGCTATCCACGAGACCTTGCGGGCTATGGGCGTCAACTGCCAGATCCACGTTGGCCTGGCGGCGCGCGGCTCGCGTTGAATTTATGCCTAAACGTCGAAGGCGGCGGCGAGAGCTCTGTGCTTCACGGTGACAGTGTCTCTGAAGGGCTGCTTAACGATATCGCAGTGCCATCGGTCGCATCCAGCCGCGCCATGCTGGTTGAAAGCGTTTTCGAGTATGGCTCTCGACGTGGTGCATGGCGAATTCTCCGAATGCTTCGTGAGCGCGGTCTCCGTGCCAGTGTTTTTGCGGTTGCCATGGCACTCGAGCGGGTTCCTGAGCTGGCTGCGGCCTTTGTCGAGGAAGGCCACGAGATTGTCTGCCATGGTTGGCGCTGGATAGAGTATCAGCATATCGACGAAGTGACTGAACGCGAGCACGTGCAACGGGCAGTCGAGAGCCTGACCCGGCTCACTGGACGCCGTCCGGTCGGGTGGATGACGGGACGGCCGGGGCCCAACACACGCCGCCTTCATGTGGAAGAAGGGGGTTTCCTTTATGACCGCGATGCGCTCAATGATGAATTACCCTATTGGGTGACAGTCGAAGGTCAGCCGCATTTAATCATTCCATACTCTTTTGAAACAAACGACAATCGTTTTGACGCTAACAGCGGGTTTTCAACCGCCGAAGCCTATTTCACCTATATGCGGGACGCATTCGATACGCTGTATGAAGAAGGCGCGGACGAACCGAAGATGTTATCTATTGGCCTGCACGATCGCCTTATCGGACGACCCGGCAGGGCGCCGGGCCTTGCACGTTTTCTGGACCATGTTTCCAATCATGATAGCGTCTGGATTGCGACTGGCGAGGAAATCGCTCGGCATTGGATGCGCGAGCACCCAGCGCCAACCTTAGTCTGATTTGTTGACCAGTTTAGTGATAGTGCCCAGCAATTTCGTTACCCTCAGTCCGGGTGTTACTCTACTTTCCACCAAGGACCGGCAGGACTTTGTTCGCAGCGCTGAAAAAAGCCAGCGACAGGATATTTTTGGATCAGCGGCTTGCGACACACAATTCAAGTTCGCCAGCCAGTGCATTACGATTTGGTTCTCGATTTCAGACAGGTGGCTTTCAGGGCGTTGGACATCTCTTGCCAGATCTTCCACGCAAAATCGCCAAGAAGTAATAAAGAACCTACCGTGCTTCTTTTGCACCTATTTTTTATCGGCTTGCTTGGCTTATTTAAAGGTCTTTTTCCATCTAGACGAAGCAAGAGGCTTGGGTGCGGGGCTGATTACGTCATTCCTTTTTTGCGGCTTTTTTATGCGGAGGCCGCCTTCTCCTTCGGAATCACGCTGTCTTAACAACGTAACCGGGCATTTCGAATGGCGGAAAATCTACATCTTTGATTTGTGGCTTCTCAGAGCACCTGCTGGACATGAAGTGCTTAAACGATGTCGTAGGCAAAATTGAAATTTACACTCAGAATTGTGGCGCTAAACCCGAATAGCTAGGTCAGTTTCAATAAAATAACTGCCCGAATTGCCGGTGCGGGCATTTAGGTTGAACAGGAGAAAAATATGCGAGTTTCGATTGATGTCGGCGGAACATTTACGGATCTTGTTTTAGATCTTGGCGATGGCGCGCTGAAAATGTTCAAGGCCCAGACGACGAATCCCGACCCACTCGATGGTATTTTTGACGCGATTGAGAGAGCATCCGAAAATGAAGGCATAAATGTCAAAGATCTGCTTAGTAAGACAGAACTTCTGTTTCATTCGACGACCCGCGCGATCAATGCTGTAATTACACGAAGAACAGCTAACACAGCGCTACTAGCAACAAAGGGACATCCCGATTCTCTTGTGATTCGAGAAGGAGGACGGCTCGACCCGTTTAACTATAGAGTACCCTATCCTGATCCTTATATCCCGCGCGCACTTACCTTCGAAGTCCCCGGTCGCATCTGGGCGGATGGGCGAGAGCTTGAACCTTTAAACGAGGATAGTGTCCTCTCGATCATTAATGACTTAAAGACCGAGAAGGTTGAGGCCGTCGCAGTCGCGCTGTTGTGGTCATTTGTCAATCCAGCGCATGAGCGGCGGATAGGCGAGCTGTTAGACGAACACTTACCCGATGTTCCCTTTACACTCTCGCATGAGTTGAATCCGACCATCCGAGAATACCGGCGTTGCTCTTCGTGTGCTATAGACGCTTCGTTAAAGCCGATAATGAGCAATTATTTGCGTTCGCTCAAAGAGCGGTTGGAGGCCCGCGGCCTTAAAGGTCAAATTTTCGCGGTTACGTCGCAGGGAGGGTTTGTCGATCTAGAACAACTCGCCGAACGCCCGATTTTAGCACTAAATTCTGGGCCATCCATGGCGCCCGTCTCCGGCAAGTTTTATGCAGAATTAGAGGGTGTGGAAATGGCCATCATCACAGATGCGGGGGGCACAACATATGATGTGAGCCTTGTGCGCGATGGTGTTATTCCATGGTCCCGCGATACCTGGATTGGGCAGCCTTATCAAGGCGATTTAACTGGGTTCGCTTCTGTTGATGTCAAAAGTATAGGTGCCGGCGGTGGTTCGATAGCTTCCGTAAATAGCAGCGGTTTGCTTAGCGTTGGTCCCAATAGTGCGGGCTCGATACCAGGGCCAGTCTGCTATAGCCGCGGCGGTACTCAGCCGACAGTTACCGATGCGGCGTTGATGCTCGGCTACATTGACCCGGCCTATTTTCTTGGCGGAGACATGTTGTTAGCACACGAGGTGACCCATGAAGCTTTGGAAAAAAACGTCGCAACTCCGCTTGGTCTTTCAGTGGATGCTGCCTCGCTCGCAATACTAGATCTAGCAACCGAGCAGATGGTTAATGCGATTGAGGATATTACAGTGAAGCAGGGTATCGACCCAGAAGATACGGTTATTATCGCCGGAGGCGGTGCGTCGGGCCTGAATACGGTACAGATAGCAAAACGTTTACGCTGTGCTCGCGTCATCGTGCCCGATGTTGGCGCAACTCTCAGTGCTGCCGGCGCGATGATGTCGGATATGACATTTGAGTTTGTAAAAACTGAGATGATGAATACTACTAACTTTGACCGAGTGCGTGCGGAGGCGGCCATCGATCTTTTGACATCGCAGGCAGAGGCCTTCTTTGATCGAGCTGACGGTAATCAAAGCAATAATAGCATAAATTTTTCCTTTGAGGGCCGTTATCCGGGCCAAGTGTGGGAAATTGATGTGCCACTAAAGTACACGCGCTTCTCAAGCAGTAACACCGTCAAAAAATTAGTCGACGATTTCCACGCACGGCATAAAGAATTATTTTCGTTCCGTGATGATGGGGATGCGGTTGAGATCATGAGCTTCAGGGCATTGGCCCGTTGCCAGGTCAGCAATAAAAGCAAAATCTATCTCGCTCGGAATGATAAGGTGGCTACATCAGAAACAAAGCGCCCTATGGTATTCCCCGGAGTAGGGGCTGTTGATGCCATAGCATATCGCCTCGAAGTGCTCGAGAGTGATGCGATAGTTGAAGGCCCGGCTGTAATTGAGTCCAGTTTTACCACGATTGTTTTGCCCCCGGGATCGCATGCGAGAAAGCGTCCTGCGGGACACATCGTAATTACTGTTGACGGCTGAAATATTATTGGTTTCGGGAAGGAGTGTGCAGAGTGGAAGAAATAACAGTGAATGCCGCCGCAAAAAGGCGAGATGGCGTCAAACTCGCAATCATGCAAAAGCGATTCGAGGGTGTTACGCGAAAGATGGCGAATACGCTCTTGCGCACTGCGCGCTCCGGGGTGATTAACACAGCACGCGATTTTTCGTGTGCCTTGGTAACGGCGGATTGCCAACTTCTTACTGCGGCTGAGAGCTATCCGATACACGTTGTCGGGGGGGCCGACCTGATGGCGAGGGCAATGCTTGATATTCATCCAAATCCAAAGCCAGGCGACGCTTACTTACACAACTCACCTTACCATGGAAATTCGCATGCAGCAGACCACACTATAATAATCCCCGTATTTGATTCGAATGGCGTCCATCGTTTCACTGTGCTTTCCAAGGCGCACCAAGCGGATTGTGGTAACTCACTTCCGACGACCTACATGGGCCGGGCCCGCGATGTATACGAGGAAGGCGCGTTGATATTCCCCGCGGTTAAAGTTCAAGAAGACTATTCAGATAACATCGACATTATCAATATGTGTATGATGCGTATCCGGGTACCAGATCAATGGCGCGGCGATTATTTAGCAATGCTCGGTGCGGCGCGTATTGGCGAGCGTGAGATAGTTCGAATGGGAGATGAGCTAGGCTGGGATGAATTAGCCGCCCATCCTGATGATTGGTTCAACCTCTGCGAAGAGCAGATGATTGAGACAATTCGAACGCTGAGAAGCGGTGAGGCTCGTGCCACTTGCACTCACGACCCTTTGCCCGGAACTCCCGATAGGGGTATCCCCGCTAATGCCGACGTCACCATCGATAACGAGCGAGCTATTATCGGCGTTGATCTAACGGATAATATTGATGCGTTACCAGTCGGTGTAAATTTAAGTCACGCTTGTGCTCGCACGGCTGCCATGGTGGGAGTTTTGAACTCGATGCCGCGATCCTTGCCCGTTAATTCAGGGACGCTTAGGCGTATTAAAGTTAAGCTGCGTGAAGGATCCTGTGTAGGCATCCCCCGTCATCCAACATGTATGTCAGTTGCCACAACTAATCTAGGTGATCGCGTAACGAATGCCGTGCAGCGGGCAATCTCACTTATCGACGATCGTTGTGGAATGGCAGAGGGTGGTGCAGCAATCCCGCCAGCGGCTGGAGTTATTTCCGGGACTGATCCGCGAACCGGCCATCTATATGTTAATGAAGTTATTTTAGCTGGTGGTGGCGGCCCGGGAACGCCCGTCGAAGATGGCTGGCTATCCCTCTTTACGATGGGCAATGCTGGTATGCCATTCTTTGATAGTATCGAGGTCGATGAGATGCTGCACCCAATTTTGATTAGTACACGTAAATTGGCGATCGACAGTGAGGGGGCTGGCGAGTATCGTGGCGCGCCAGGAATCTTGACGGAGTTTCGCTCAGTTGACGCTGATATGGAACTTGGTTTTTGTTCAGATGGCACTGTTAACCCAGCACTTGGCATCTTAGGTGGCGAAGCCGCAATGGCGGCCCGTCAGTGGTTGCACGGAGATGACGGTTGCACAGAAGTGCTTAAAACCTCAGAACAGGTTTATGTGCATGCTAATCAACTGGTTGTATCCTATTCAAACGGAGGTGGTGGCTTCGGCGATCCTATGCGAAGAGACATAAGTCGTGTGGCGAAGGATGTTCGCGAAGGCTGGATTAGTAAGGCTAGGGCACGTGAGGTTTATGGTGTCGTTTTTGATGCTAACGGTGACGTCGATTACAGCGAAACCGCTACCTTACGTGGCTTAATATCATAGCCCCCAAAACAACGATAAAACGATTTGGCTTCGGCATAAGCC
>MDTB01236483.1_pt1 | contig 13576 bp, 9 predicted proteins | sample 811161 | NCBI WGS metagenome assembly MDTB01 (sample SAMN05326650, study PRJNA326480) | marine metagenome | isolation source: seawater | place: Mediterranean Sea | collected 2009
AGAAAAGTCAGATCAATTTAACCAGTTACGTGCAAAACGAGCAACTCGTATTGTGATGGACAAAGTTGCTCAAAGCACAATTAATTGGAACAATCTTCCTCATGCTTATACGCAGATAGAACGAGCGTTGCGTGATTACGGGCGTATAGAAGTCCCCGGTGGCGGCAACATGTTTGAGCTTGCTGGCATTAACCCAGATAATCTCATAACACAAATTCTTAATAGCAACGATATGAATGCTAGACGTTTGATTTGGGATAATGCCGTAGAAACAATGAACCAAACGTTGGTTAATACTTTCTTAAATGTTGCAGACCCAACAAATACAGGCAAAGTTTTAATTGCAAACGAAAAAGTAACTCAAATTTTGCGTGGGCAACTTACTGATGCACAAGATTTAATTTTAGAATCAGGTGTTAAAACAAACGAAGCGTACACAAACGCTGATTTTACTGTTCTTAATTTTGCTGACGAAGGCGTGCAATTCCATCTTGGCTTACCAATATCTCCGTCACAATTAGCAGATACATCTGTCGTACCAAGATATGACATGTACAAACAATTAACTCGTATCGCTGAAGGCGATTTTAGAACAGTTAATAATGCGGCAACAGGTTTAGCAGAACAAGTACACATAGGAGCAGCACGAGCAAAAGTACGTGCAGTGCGTAGAGGATTTTCTACTGTTTGGAAACGAAGTGTCTTATTAACTCCTCGTTGGCAAATGGTTGTAAACATCGATTCTTTGTTGCGAACTGTAGCTAGCGTAGGAGCAGGCGCAACATTTGCACGGATAGGTGGACGTTTTGATGATTTACGTGCACGTTGGTTACGTCGTGCAGGTGTAGACGTTTCTGGAATTGTTGCTAGAGAACTAGATGAATGGGCAACAAATTGGCGAGCTAACAATCCAGACGATTTAGGAATATGGGTAGATGACCCTGTATTGATGAAAGATCCTCTTGCACAATGGGCACGAGGAGAAAATGTTAATGAGCCTGTACTTGTAGATCGTTCACCTTTTGTACGAAACGCAGATCTTTACAACAACGTTACCGACGGTGGATTTGACGATTTTGTAAAAAATATAATTGACCGAGAATATGCAGGTACTCGACGTAGACGACGCACAGGTTTAATGACAGGTGCAGGTTTATTCTTTGGCGGTCCTGTTGGGGCTGCTGCTGCCGCTGTTACTTACAACAAATATGCACGAACAAGTTTAGCTTCAGCAGCACGCAGACAAGTAGCTGAAACATACGGTCAAGCAATAATGTTAGAAGCCGCAGATAGTTTAAATAGACTTGAAACTTTAGAAAACGCAATCGTTAAAGGCTACACACCAGACCAATTTGATATACGTGATTTTGATTCTTTAACACCAGACGAAGTTGCATTACTAGAAGAAGGCATGTCTTTATCTGATGTAATGACAATAGCTAAAACAAATCGTCGTGAAGCCGCACGTTTAATTACAGCACGAGCAGAGTTTATAACTGATTTCCAAAAAGCTGTTGTAGACAATTTTCAAACACAACAACCTGAATTAGCAGGACGATTTGACCAAGCAGCAGAAATTCTTTCTGATGTAGGTTACGACCAAACTCAATTAGGAAACCTTGTTATAGATAACGCATGGGGAGACACACCTCAATTACAAGAAGTATGGAAACGTGTCAACAGTTCTAATGCTTCTGCAAGACATTTGTGGAATGAAGAAAATGCTGTATTGCGTAAATCAGAAAGATATCAAGGCGCTGAACAATACGATTACACAACTCCTAATCAACAATCAAACTTTGTAAATGCTTACGACGATTACATGAACCGTCATGCGTCAAGTCAAGGTATACCCGGTGTTGATGCTCACAGAGATTTTTGGCGACAGTTTTGGTTAAACAAATCAGACGATGAAATATACACATGGATGCAAACTGAAGGCAGGTCAGTTATTGATGACATGCCTGAAGATTTTCAAACACCAGAAGGAATGCAAACATTAATTGACAATGTTCGTTATGAAGCTAATTCATTAGTTCCTAATAGACCAGAGTTTGCAGCAGTACGAAATCAATTAGCTAAGGGTGAACGCATAACTTGGGCAGGAGATATAGAACCTGTTTTACAAAACATAGATCAAGTGCAAAATGAATTGATCCAAAGCGTATTAGTAGCAGGAGCAGATCTTAGAGTTGGCGAAAATTATGTAGCGCCTTTAGGTGCTGCTGGTTTTTGGACTGCTTTAGATGTTGTTAAACAAGAAAAAGGTATTACAAACACTGTTAAAGCTGCACAATATTTAGAGACACTTTCACCGGTTGAACGTATACGTCTTGCTTCTAATGTGGCTCCTGAAACTGCTGCTTTTAATGATATTTATACGTGGCAAGGCGGAATTGATTTTGGCAAAACTGTTAATAGTTCTGAGTATGCAGATGGATTGCAAACTAAAGAGTTACGGACACGTGCAGTTGCTTTGATAGATCAATTCTTTACTACACGGTTTGAAAATTTGTCTCTTGTAGAAGACACTATTTCTCGTGGCACAATGTTCGAAGCAGTTTATGAACGAACAGTGGCAGACAATCTTCAACGTTATCGAATGGGTGATGACACTTATCAATTAAACGGTGACCAAATAAAAGAGATTTCACAAAATGCTAGACAGCAAGCTCTTTACGAAACAAAACAAGTTCTTTACGATTTAGCTGAACGTTCACGATTTGAAGAATTGATGACTGAACTAATGCCTTTCTTGGGTGCATGGACAGAAGTTGCTACTCGATGGATGGGACTTGCAGGACAAAACCCAGTGTTTGTTGCAAGAGCTTTACGTCCGTGGCACGTCATTACTGCAAAAGATGAAAACAATCAAACTCGTTTACTTTTCAAAATGCCAAATGTATTTGACACCGATACACCTACTGCACTTAAAAACGTGCCGTTTATGGAAAAATTGTTTGGTCCACTTTCTGTATTAACAAATGAAACAGTAGACGTTAATCTTGGGTCAGCTTCAATGATTGGGGCTATGCCGGGGGCAGGACCTATATATCAAGTTTTAGCAACAGAAGTAGTTGTCGGCATTCCTGAGTTAAGCGAATTTTTAGATTGGTCTTTGCCATACGGTTATGCAGAAGGCGACAATGCTTTAACACGATTTGTCAATGCACATACAAACTCGTGGATTAAAAGTGTCGGCCAAATGGCAGGTATGGAAACTAACCAACGGGCTGCAACAGCAGTACGTGTTGCACAAGATTATTTAGCTGAACATCAAGAACTAGGTAAACAACTAGACACACCGTTAGAAATAAAAGCATTTGAAGATGAAGTTGAACGACGAGTAAAACTTATTTATGGAATGCGAATGTTTAGATCTATCGCAGTACCAGTTTCGTTTAGACAACAATCTCCGTATCAAGCTATTATCCAAACTTTTTATCGAGTTGAAGATGAGCATGGCGCAGAAGTAGCTGATTATTGGTTGTTAGAAAATCATCCTGAATTGTGGTCATACACAGGCAGAAAGTATGCGACGCAAGGGGTAATAGCAGGAAACCTTCAGGGCCACATGTTTTATGAAGATCACAAAAAAGTAGCTGACGAATACCCTGAACTAGGTGGTTTTATAACAGGTTCTGTTGGAGCTTTAGATGTCCAGTTTGAACGTAATCGTGCTGTACGTGACGCTGAAATACGTGAAGGACGTAGAGAATATTTAGAACCTGCTGGCATTTTAACTGAAGCGCAAGAAGCTATAGGGTGGCGTGAATATCGTGTGTTCCGCAATTCGTTAGATGCTGAACTCCGCATACGGATGAACAGTGGAGGATCTGCAAGTTTAAATGCAAACAGCAATCAAGATTTAAATAGATCTAAAAAAGCTTTTGTTGAACAATTGGGTCTAATGAATCCGACATGGTTAGGGGAATTTAACTCAATTGGAAACACAGATAAACAGAAAAGAATTTTGCAAGGGTTTAGAAATATTGTGGCAGATCCGATGTTTAGTTATAGACCGGAATTACCTGAAATAGAAATGTTTATAAACTTGCATGATTCTATTGGTTATGAAATGAAAGAACGTGCTTTTGCAACTGGCAACGATCAATACTTACGGATGTCGTTTAAAGCAAACGAAGATTTAAAACAACGTTGGGACGTTGGCGTATTGCAAATACTTCAGTATCCAGACTTTGGATCAATCTATGACCGTTATTTTAGTAAGATTGAAAGTGTCTCTACTAATAATCTTCCGGTTAGAGAATTGACAGGAGCATCCTGATATGCCTGATTGGTTAATAAATTATTTAGATGGTCTTGATTTTAAAAACATTCTTATTCTTAACCGTTTGTTTTCTGAAAATGAAAATACGCAAGAGTTGTTAAACAAAGTAGCTAATGAACTTCCAGAAGAAGGCGAAGTTTTACTTACTGAAGAAGAAGAAGAAGCAGCTAAAACTGTAGTTATAGAAGCAGAAACAGAAAAAATGTCTGGCCCTATAACAGAAGCTGACAAACAAAGCATCGCTGAAAAACTAGATATTCCAATTGATGATGCTCGGTTAGCAGTATTAGACGCAGAAAACCAAGATCTTGTAGGAACAGTTGCACGTGAAAGAGGATTAGATGATCCTTCAGGCAGCACTACTTGGCTTGTAAACGATGCTTATTTAAACGCTACGATGAACCCTGTTACGTTTACTTTTACAGAATCTGTAGTTCCTTTTGGTAAAGGAAGTTCTGGCCAATTTATGCGTGGGTCACAAGAATTTCCGGGGATGCTTGGAACAACTGATATACAGTTTTATGCTGCACGTCCGCAAGTAGAAGGTGGTGGTCGAGGCAGCCCTACTGGTTCAAAACCAGAGTTTTTAAGTTGGACTTACGATAAACGTAAACTGCCTGACGGCTACGAATTTATAGCAGTAGAACAAGAAAATGTTCCGTTTACTATTAGCGATGCTTTAGGCATATACGACAAACAAGATGAAAAAGGTAAACGTTTAATTTCGCAAGCTCTTGCTTTAGGTAATTCAGCTACAGGTTCATTTTTGCTTCCTATTTTGGGTAGAGAAATGTTTAGCAATCCTGATTCAATTTATGATCGTGATGTAGTAGAAGCAGGCATGATGCAAATGGCTACTGCTGCTTCTGTACGTGCATCACAACTTGACGGTGGGTTTGCTGCTTTAGGTGATCGGTTTAATCCGACTAGTGTTTTAGATCAACCTGATTCGTTGGGTTCGTTTCAAAATGATTTGTTTGATATGGCTGTTGACGCCAATTTAGTAACTCAAATTACTAAAGATTATGGTCGAGATTTAGCTGAACGAGCTTTAATTAACCTTACGGGATTGCGTGATGTAACTGGTTTTGGTGACATGGTTGATACTTGGATAGAAGACATACAACGAGAGACTATGGGTCGTTCAACTGCGTTGTCGCAATCAGAGATACAAGCTGGTTTTGAAACTCGCATCGAGCAAACTCCAGAGTTACAGCCTGCTATCCAAGCAAGTAACCGAGTTACAGCGCAACAAGCGTTAGGGATGGCAATTAAAAATGCGAATCGAAGGACTCCGTAATGGGACAACGGTTACAGATATCGCCTGAGGTTTTAGCGGATGCGTTACATATCGAAGGTATAAACGATGAAGAAATTGCTACTCTTTTAGCTATTTCTAGGGGAGAATCTACTTACTATTTTAATGCAGTAAATCAAGACACAGAGTCAGGCGATGATTCTTGGGGTCTTTTCCAGATCAATTTTAGAAAACCTGCTGCTGGTAAAGATCGTGCAAAACAATTAGGTATACCAATTTCTGTTGCTTTTGATGGGCAAGAAGATCTTCCTTCAGAAGAAGATCTTGCAGAATATTTTTTGTTAGAGATAGATGAAGAAAACCCTGTTAAAGAAAACGGTAAAAAAAATTGGGTAGTGCAAGATGGTGTTACTGAAAATCAGTTAATAAAACGAAATCTTGATGCATTAGCTATTATGTGGACTGATCTTAAATCTAAAAGAAATGGGAGCAGACCGTTTAGTCCTTGGTCTGTGCATCCAGATAGTGATGCTTATAGAGAAGCTACTGAAGATGGTTTTAAAGATCATATAAAAAATTGGGAACGCAATTCTAAATTTGTTAATGACAAATTTTTAGATGAATATGATGAATGGGCTTACGATTATCAAGCATTAGGTACTGATTTAGTTGAATCAGAACCAATGGATTCTTGGAATAGAGGACGCAACAGCCCAACAGATAATGGTTTAAAACAAGTTGGTCCATCAGAACGAGAAGTTCAACTTGAAAATGAGTGGATCAAAAACAAAGGAAACGAATTTCGTCAACGTGAAATCATTAACGAAATTTTGCAAGAACGAAATCGAGAAGGTTACCCAAATCCGCCAGAGAATTCTGTTTCTGGTGCAGAACAAATTGCTATAGACCAAGGGTTATTAGAAGAAGGTGCAACTGATATCGGTGATCCTTTACCTAACTTGCAACCCGGTTATACAGAAGATTATGAGTTTTTACGTGGGGTACCAGAAGGTGAAGTTGAGTTTGCTGGACAAACGTGGAACATTGTTGATCTTTTAGAAGCTGAACGAGATCGTGAACTAGGTGATTTGGTTGATCCTAGTTTTTATTTTGAATCAACTGACCCAAAATATTTACTTTGGGTTCAAGGTTTGTATGAACAAACCCAACATTTTTTCCAAAGTGCAGAAAATCAAGCACTCCGTGAAAACAATTGGTTTAAATCAGGAGACAACGACGAATTCAATCCTCGTCAATTGTCTTTGTTGGAAACAACTATTACAAATGTTGAAAAAATCTTTAACGAAGCAGGGATTGTTGCTACAGAAACAGAGCTTTTAAAGTTTGCTCGTGATGCATGGATTCAAGGTTGGTCAACTGACGCAATTAAAGACGAACTTTCAAACCGAGAAGACATGGAGTTTGGTACAGATGCTCCTACTGCTAGTTTAATAAATGCTTCTCGTCAAGATATACAAAGTAAGTACCGTCAATATTTGCAACCTATTGATCCTGAAATAATTGCAGAACAAAACCGTAAATTGTGGCGAGGTGAAACAGATTTAAACACGATAGAAGCTGGTTTAGCTTCAGACGCAGCGGATGTATATACTGCATGGGCAGATCGTATAGAAGCAGGCAGAACGCCTTTACAAATATTAAATAGTTTTGATCCTATATTTAGATCTGTTATGGGTTATACCCCTGAATGGGATGGCAATCATCAAACAATTGCTATGCAGTTAGGTACAGGTGCTGTAACTGGTGCTGGGTTGGCTAGTTATTTGCGGTCTACAGATGAATACGATTTGACACCTAACGCTATTAACAATGCTTACAGTTTGATTGGTACTATTGGGGAAACTATGGGAGTAATGCCGTAATGGTTCTTGAAAATTATGACACTGGTGTAACTCGCAAATCTTTTGATGAAATTACTGAGCAAGATCGTCAAGAAGCACGTTTAAACGTTGACCCAACAGGCACACGATTTGATGCGGCTACAGGCCAATGGACTGAAACGTTTATGCCTGAATATATTGATCGTGTCTATGGAGAAGGTGGAGGTTATTATGCCCCACAAAGAACTCCTGAAAGTTTTGGGGCAGACGATTTTTGGACTGACAGCGCTGGAACATTTGGCGATACTGGGATGGCTAATCCTTTTGGTGTTCCTGTTGGCAAAAAACCTAAAAAACCTAAAAAACCTAGTGAAAGCGATGATTATAAAGAGTATTTAGCTTATTTAAAATCACAAGGAATAGCTGGCGCTAAATCAGTAATGACAGGATTTTTAAACCAATTTGGTTTAGGGGCATTAACTGACTGGGCTATGGGAATGGCTGAACAAGGGTTAAGTGGCGATGCCATTGTCACAGAAATGAGATATGGCTCTGACCCTAATGTTAGATCTGTCTATGACGCTAAGTTTCCTGCTATGAAAGCTCGTCGTGATGCAGGTTATACAGCTATAACAGAAGGAGAATACATGCAGTTAGGACGTGGGTATTCTCAAATTGCAGCAGCAGCAGGTATTAGCCCTGACTTTTTAGGGGGCGACGGTATCAATATGAAAGAAGATGGTGTTACTGCTTTAATAGGCGGTGACGTTTCTTTAGCTGAATGGCGATCTCGTGTTTCTACTGCTGAAGAAGCAGCTAACGAAGCTAGTCCTGAAGTTAAAGCTCTTCTTGAATCTCGTTACAATTTTAATTCTGGTGATTTAGTTTCAGCTTTTCTTGATCCTACTCGCACTAAAAATATTGTTGATGCTAAACGACAATTTGGTGCAGCCACATTAGCTGGTACTGCTCAACAAGTAGTTGGTTCAGCTATTAGCCAAGCTGGTTCTGAGTGGATGTTTAATCAAGATATTCAAGCACGAGAAGTAGCGCAGGCATTTGCTCCTATACGTGGTTTAACTGAATCTACTTTGACAAGTGAAGGTATGAGTGCTGATGATCTTGCTGCTGGTCGATTCGGTGGCGGTCTTGGTAGAAAAAATTTCCAACGTAACTTGCAAAGTCGTGTAAGCGAGTTTGACAAAGATGCTGGTATAGCTATGGGTCAACAAGGAATTTACGGATTAGGTTCTGCCGAGTAAAGACTTGACAACTAACCTTAGTTACTTGTTATACTTGTAATGTTGTCGGCCCCAGATGGGTGAGCTAGCAGCGCCCCTTCCATCTGAGGTACCACCGCTGAAGATGCGTTATAGGATAGGTGAGTGACATATGACAGATTCCGATTCCACTGGAAACAGTGACGGTGCTGGCAGTACATCTGAATCGAAACCAAATTGGCGACGTAAGTTAGAGGACGATTTAAAATTATCTCATGATGAAAATTCTGAGATGCGAATTGAACTCGACGCTTTGAGACGTGAGAAAACGTTTCGGTCAGCAGGACTTGATCTTGATGACACTCGTGTTAAGTATTTTGTTAAAGGTTACGACGGTGAACTCGATGCTGAAGCTATCCGACAGGAAGCTATGGCAGCAGGGTTCTTAGGAGAAAATAGTGCTCCCGTCCAATCTGAAACAATGGTACAAGATGCGATGCAAGCGGAACAACGTATTCAAACAGCCGGTGAAGGTGGAGATCCAGTGTCACCACTAGATTTAGACGCTCGTATTAAAGCGACAACATCGCAAGATGAGTTGCGTGCTTTAATGGAAAGTCAGGGTGTTATGTGGGGCGCTAGCGCTTAACTAAAATTCAGAGGAATCCTCACCCTAAGGATTTCTTGTGGCTTATACAAACACCACTACTTTAAACGATCAGGTCACAACGGCTTTTGATCAGGTTGCGTATTTTGCTTTGCGTTCGCAGCCTTTGTTCGAAATGGTTGCTGACGTTCGCTCAACTGCTCAAACTCATAATGGTTCTGGCGTACAATTCACGTTTTACGCTGACATGGATCAGGCAACTACAGCGCTTACTGAGGGCACTGACGTAACTGCTGTCGCATTGACAGACAGTGCAGTAACCTTAACTCTCGCTGAGTACGGTAACGCTGTTATCACTACCGCTAAGGTTCGTGGAACTTCGTTCCTTAATGTTGACGCTGATGCGGCCAACATTGTTGGTTACAACATGGCTGACTCAATGGATAAAATTGTGTCAGATGTCGCTAACGCTGGCACCCACGTAGTACACGTTGGACAAACTAGCCGTGGCGCTATCACCGCAGGTGACGTTTATGACGCTGCTCACGGACGTAAAGCTGTAGCACGACTTCGTACCCGTCACGCTCCCGGTTGGGAAAATGGAAACTACATGGCGATTATTCACCCTGATGTTTCTTACGACCTTCGTGGAGACACAGCGGTAACTGACGTTATTCAGTACCAACTGTACCAAGAAGGTGCGCCTATTAAGGCTGGCTCGATTGGCACATTCAATGGTATTGAATACATCGAAAACCCCCGTGCAGGTCTAATCGCCGACGGTGGTGCCGGTACAGTCGATGTTTACCAAACCCTTATCTGTGGCCGTCAGGGACTTGCAAAAGCATTCTCACGTGCACCCGGATTTGGACCTGAGCCAAGCATTGTTGTTGGTCCTGTGACTGACACATTGCGTCGGTTCAACCCAATTGGTTGGTATCACCTTGTTGGTTATGGCCGTTTCCGTGAAGCGTGCCTAGAACGAGTGGAATCATCTTCCAGCATCGGTGCTAACTAATAGTTAGTACATAGAGGTTTGGGGGGGTCGGGTTTTCCCCCTTTCCCCGGCCCCCTCATTATCCTCTGCTATCATTAAACTATGCCTACTGTTAACGGAAAAAAGTACCCTTATACCGCTAAAGGTAAAAAGGCTGCTGCTGCTGCAAGGAAAAAGAAAAAGAATGTCAAAGCCAAACGGTGATGTAACGGTTAGGCCTAAGCCGATCCAAGGAACGAGTAACACAAATGGCTAGTGCTCTTTATGTGGAGACTTTTGAAGCAGCGTTAAAGAATGACCTTGCGCTTGACATGGACAATGACACGTTTAAGTGCATGTTAGTTACAGCTTCTTACTCTCCGAACTTTGAAACTCACACAAACAAATCAGATGTAACAAATGAATTACCGGGTACAGGTAACTACACCCCCGGTGGTGAAACTCTTACGGGTGTTTCTATGACGAGTAGTTCTGATGGGACAGGCACACTTAAATGGGACGCAGCCGACGTGTCGTGGGCTAACTCTACGTTGTCAGCGGTACGAGCCGGAGTTATTTACGATGACACGGTAACGGACGACCGTTTGATTGCTTATATAGATTTTGGGGGAGATTTCAGTACAACGTCAGGCACATTCCAAATACAGTGGAATGCGTCTGGTATTTTCACCCTCGATTTGAAGCCGTAGGAGATAGAAATGCCAACAGCTAATTACCCAACGTCACTTGATACAACTTCAACGCAAGTAACTCCTACTGCAACCACAGACCTTGATGCTTCTAACTTTGAGCATGACCAAGTTCATGGTGCTGCTTCTACTGCGCTTATTGCTTTAGAAACAAAGCTTGGCATTAGTGCTTCGCCTGCTGCTGGTGGTACTGCTAATTCAATTCTTATGAATGGTGGTACGCCGGGTACTACGTCGTGGTCAAACACATTGACTGGGACAACGATTGCTGGCACCACTCTTACAGGTGCTGTAGTCGGTGGAGACCAGATCATGTCGGCAGTTACCCATAAGGACTACTCCGAAACGGTGTATGCCGGTGGCAATACGACAGGTACACTTACTCTTGACGAAACTAACGGCAATACACAAACGTGGACAGTTTCAGCAAACTGCACGTTTACGATGCCTTCAGGCGCTGGGTTGCAGGCTGGTACTGCGTTAACGTTAATTCTTACCCAAGACTCTACAGGTAGCCGTACTGGTACATTTACTGGTGTTAAGTGGGCTGGCGGTTCTGGCAGTGCTCCTACGTTGACCACTACTGCTACTACTGGTACAGATATTCTTTGTTTTGTTACATTTAATGGCGGTAGCTCACCAGTTTGGTACGGGTTTATAGCTGGTCAAGACTTCTCGTAAGGATTACTGATGCCTTTCGGCTTATCTAAAGCAACAATTTTTGGTGCTGCCGGAGGCAGTAGCGCTCTTGGATACATTTTACTTTATGGTGATCCTGATAACGCTGGCGGTGTCAATGCTGAAACTTACCCTTACAATATAAAAAAGTTAAGTAACGGCACTACAGTTCGCATAGGTGGCCGGTTTGGTACTTCGGCTAGTGAATCAAGTAGAATGGCTAGCGGCGAAATTGATTTAAGCGGAGGCTACGGAACAGCCCCTACTAGTCTTAATAACCAGCTTGCTTGGAGTTGGAGAGCGGGTAGTACTTACAGCACAATCACTAATTCTGCTGGGGCTATGTGGGTTGATGGGTCAGATAACCTTTACGACTGCGGTAAAACTTATGACGCATCGTATGGTTACAACAATTCGATGTTCACTAAGTTTAATTCGTCGCAAGTAAATCAGTGGAATCAATCTTGGAACACAGTTAATACTTATCCGTATGGAGTACAAGATCCTCAGATAATTAAAACAGATGGATCTAACCCTAAAGTTGTTGGCTTTATGAAGACTTCTAATTATAGGGCTGGGGCTTATAAAGGTCGTTGTCAAGTACAACCAATGTCTGATTCTGATGGCGGTGGGATTGCTGGACAAAAATTGGTTTACCCTAATAATGACAGCAGTTATTCAAGTCAAATAAATGGGTCATGCGTGGTTTCTAAGCAGACTTACAATGACTATTTTGCGACTGCAATGCCATATTACACTTCTTATAGTTATCAATTGCCTGCAATTATGTTGTGGCAAGCTGAATCTGGGAACGTTCAAAACCAATATGGTTACAACGTTGCGGCTTTAAGAAACCAAAGCACAGGGGCATCAGGTAACGGTGATTGTTACGCTAGTGGAATTACTATTGATAGCAGCTACAACACTTATCTTCTTTGTCACGGAAACTCTTCTAAACATTCAGGGATGTCAGGTAGCGGTTATTTAGAAAATGTAATTATTGCTAAATACAATAGTTCTGGGACTTTGCAATGGGCTTACGCTTTACGTCAACAAACAGGTGGAGCTAACAGCGGTCAAGGTTCTAACATGTATCCGGGTGGAATAGTTTGTGATAACGGCGACGATCTTTACATTTCTGGGTACAGCATGGGTGAAGATGGCAACCAAAATAATTCACCGTTTATTGCCAGAATAGATGTTTCTGGGGCTACTCCGTCGTTGACTTGGATTAATCAAGCATGTAGTTCTAGTTATGCTTGTTACGCTCAAAACGTTGAACGTATTGGCACAGATCAAGTTGTTGCTTTTGGTTACGGACAAACAGACCCAAGTTCAAATGTTGTTGGCGTTATGCCTTCTATGAACATTGACGGGTCAACTGTTGGCACTGCCGATGTTGATGGTATTACTTGGAATGTTTTAGATTTGAGTTCTAAAATAATATTCCAAGACGCAACTACTAGTACTGAAAATGTTAATTTTACTAACTGGACAGGCGGTGTTTTAGTTAGCAGTTCAAGTACTGAAGCTTCAGATAGTCAGGGCACAATCAGTGCTTTTACGTCTGGTGCTCCTAGTGTGACATTGACTGTTGAAAGCGGAGATGTTGCTTAATGATTATTAATGACGAAGATTGGGAGCGAGGGAATCCGGGTGCGCCGCCTCATGTTCAAAGAATGTGGGAATTATGTGACTGGGATTCTTTTCCTGATGATGCTTCAGACGAAAAACCGTATTTGTGGCATCCAATTAAAGGAGCTTGGGTAACAATAGAAGACGCTGTGTTGTTTGATTCGGAACGTGAGCTTGCTGCTTTACAAAACATAGATCAATCTTTGTTGTCTGTAGTAGAAGTTACTGAACTTCAAGCTCGTATTAAAAAATTAGAAACGTCTTAGTTAAGGATTGTTATGCCGTTCGGAGCTTTTAAAGTAGCGCTATTAGGTTCAGGTGCAGCAGCTAAAAAATATTGGTTTGCTGCTTTAAACTGTG
>MDTB01034494.1_pt1 | contig 13575 bp, 13 predicted proteins | sample 811161 | NCBI WGS metagenome assembly MDTB01 (sample SAMN05326650, study PRJNA326480) | marine metagenome | isolation source: seawater | place: Mediterranean Sea | collected 2009
TCTAACAACTTCATCTGCTAAATCCTCATAGCATGATAAAGCTTCTTTCCATGGATCCATTCTTGATTCAGGATCTGTGTAACTAGTTGCTATGGATAGTTTGAACATTTGCTTTAATTATTTAATTCTCAATTTTAATAATAATATAAAAGCTTCAATTGAAATTTTTAAACTCATTTTAGACTCACCTAATCTTCTTTCCTCAAAAGTTATCGGCACTTCATGAATTTTCAGGTTTTTATTTTCAATACGGTTTGCCATCTCTATTTGAAATCCGTACCCACTTGCAACTGTAGATTCATATTTTGAAGCTTTAAGTGCTATTTTTGAATACGATCTAAAACCACTTGTGAGATCATTTATTTCAGAGTTCAGTAATTTTTTAGCAAATTTATTTGCATATTTAGACAACATTTTTCTTTTTTTATCCCAACCCGTACTTCCACCACCATCAATGTATCTGCTTCCAATTACCAAATCATAATTAGTTATTTCTGATAATATTTTTTTCAAATCACTGAAAGTATGTGAAAAGTCTGTATCCATTTCTATGCAGTGAGAGTAATTACTTTTCATGAACCAATTAAAACCGTCTCTATAAGCAGATCCTAAACCCAATTTCTTTTCTCTTGTAATTAAATGAATATTTGAGTTATTTTTTTTCATTCTTTTGACTATTGCTGATGTACCATCTGGAGAATTATCATCAACAACCAGAACAGATAGTCCATTATTGATCACTTCAGTGATAAAATTCTCAACATTATCTTTTTCATTAAAAGTAGGTGTAATTACTAAAAAATTTTTGTTTGACATTCTACTATTTGTGAAAGCTTAGAAAGTAAATGTTTATTTTAAAATTAAACATTTTTCTAATTCTTTATTAAAGATTTCTAATGCATATTCTTGAACTACTAATTTTTTTGAGTTTACTGATATTTTGCTTAATAAATCAGTATCGTCATATATTTCTTTAATTTTGCTCACCCATAAATCTAAATTATTATTTTTAAGAAAAATAATATTTTCTTTATCTTTGTAGTTTTCATAATCCCAAAAACCTACTGTTTTTGAAGTTAATACCGGAGTGCCAACAGAGGCAGATTGTAGACCAGCGCTTTGTCCTGATGATACAAGCGTATTATTTATGGGCAATATAACTATTCGAGCTCTCTCATAGTAATCTTTTATCTCCTCATCAGAAAGATAGTTTGCATTCCAATCTCCCAAAATGTTATTAACATTATTTGATTTAATGTCTTCATCTTTTATTATTTTTGTAATAAACGTAAATTCAATATTTGGGAGTTTTTCTGCAATATTTATTACTAGATTAAAGTCTCTATGTCCATTGTTTCCAATAAAGAGAATACCTTTTTTTTCTAAGATTTCTATATCTTGTGAAGGCTTCCAGAATTCAAGATCTAAGCAAAAGGGTATACATACAAATCTATCATTAAATTTACTAAAATTTTTAGTTGCAAATTCATACTCACTTCTATTTGTAAAAATGAGTTTATCTACTGTTGATAAAAACATAGATAAAACAAATTTTCTCAATATATTTGATAAAATATTTGTTTTCCTCATTGCAAAAAGACCAGAAATAATGACAACATAATTTAGTTTTTTGAACAACTTAAAAAATTTAATATATATGAATAATGTCATTCCAATACCATGATTTGAGGTAATTATATTTTTGGAATTGTAGATGTCTATAAGAACCTGTTTTGTAATTAAAGATTTTAAATAAAACGTTAACTTAGTTAATTTACTTAAATATTTTTCAAGAATGCTTAAGGAAATTTTTGTTAACTTTGAATTATTAAGATCTCCTGCATTATTTGTTTCAAGAATGTTAAGTTTGTAATTATTTTTTAGGAAGTATGGATACCCGTAGAAAAACTCTTTTCCTTGAGGGTTTTTTGATTCTAGTTTAATTTTTCGTCCATTCCCATAAACGTAAGTGATATCAAATTTATATTTTTTTGACATAAAAAGATAATAATAGTCATAATTAGTATTCTTTGTTAGATTATATTAAATGAGTAACAACATCCTACTAATAGGATCTCAAGGTTTCTTAGGCAGTCACGTCAAAAATCAATTGGAATTTAACGATCATATATTTAAAGAAATAAAGAGCAAAAAACAACTTGATATTAGAAATTTAGACGAGCTAGAAGAGTTTGTTTCACAAAACAAATTTAACTCTATCATTAACTGCTCTGCTTTTGTTGGAGGCATTGCTTTTGGTTATAAATATCAAGCCGATTTACTCCAAATTAACTCTCTTATGGCTGTAAATATATATGAGGTAGCAAAAAAATATAAAATTGAAAAAATCATCAACCCAATATCTAATTGTGTTTACCCAGGTCATCTTGAGCTATATGAAGAGAAAGATTTTTGGAATGGCCCACCTCATGAATCTGTATTTAATTACGGATTATCAAAAAGACTAATGGTTGGATTAGGAGAAAGTTTTTATCACCAATATGGAATAACTACATCAAATGTAATAATGTCAAATATGTATGGTCCTAATGATCATTTTGAGGAAGAAAGATCCCACGCTCTTGGTGCGATTATAAAAAAAGTTAGTGATGCAAAAAAAAGCAATTCTAAAAATATTGAAATTTGGGGGACAGGAAAACCGGTTCGAGAATGGTTATATGTTGAAGATGGTGCAAAAGCATTAGTAAACTCCTTAAATTTAGACGAAGGTTCATATTTGTTTAATGTAGGAATAAACAAAGGTTCATCTATTAATGAAATATCTGATATGATTTCACATGCCTTTGGGTGGGATGGCAATTTTGTTTACGATTCATCAAAACCCGATGGAGTTATGAAAAAGACAGTAAATGGAGAATATGGAAAAAGATTATTAGATTGGACTCCAGAAGTTAAACTTAATGATGGTATTAAAAAAACTGTCGACTGGTATATAAAAAATTATGAGTAAATTAATTTCTGAAAAAATAATTCACGAAAATATTCATTTTGCGACCATTATGAGACCACAATTAGCTGATGAAGGTTTAACATTTTTAACTGATGATAAAAATTTTATTCAAGTTGGTCTTTGGAAATATCAAAAAGGAAAAGTTCTTCAGACACATTATCACCATACATTTGATCGTATCGCAACAAAAACTAATGAGACAGTTTATGTAGTAAAGGGAAAAATTACTTGTAATCTTTACTTTGAAGATGGGAGAAAAGCTTCATCTCATGTTATAGCGGAAGGTGAGATGATTGCTATGTTTAATCAAGCGCATGAATATATCATTGAAGAAGATAGCCTAATTATAGAAAATAAAAATGGTCCATATTTTGGCCCTGAAAAAGATAGATCAAGGATATGAGGTTTAATCAGGTCTCTCCAGCTATAGATGATCAAGATATAAAAGCAGTAAATAATTATTTAAAATCTGGTGGCTGGATAACAGAACATAAAGTAACAAAAGAATTAGAAGAAAAAATAAAGAATTTTACTGATAGAAAATTTTGTGTAACTGTTCCAAATGGAACAATTGCAATATATTTAAGTCTGTTGGCTGCTGGCATCTCGAATGGAAAAAGAGTTGCAATTCCAAATTTAACAATGGTTGCAACCATTAATGCTGCAATTTGGGCCAATGCTGTACCAGTTTTGGTTGATGTCGATGAAAGTTTATGTATGTCGTATGAAGATTTAACTAGAAAAAAAAATTTAGATGCGGTCATATTTGTTCCACTTAACGGAAGAACCGGAGACGGCTTAAAAATAAATAATTGGTGCAAAGAAAATGATATAAAATTTATTGAGGATTCTGCTCACGCTTTAGGTTCTAAATATTCTCCAAAAATAAAATGTGGAGGGCTTGGTGATTTAAGTGTTTTGTCCTTTACTCCTCACAAGATTATCACAATGGGCCAAGGGGGAATGATTCTCACAAATAAGAGTAAAAATTTTAAATATTTAAACGACCTCAAAACATTTAATAGGAAAATTGATAAAGTCGATTGGTATAAAGGTTTTGGTCTTAATTTTAAAATTACAGATTTACAAGCTTCTTTAGGTTTGTCACAATTTAACAAACTCGAAAAATTTATAAGTAACAAAAAAACTATTTTTGAAACATATAAGAAAAATATCAATAATGATAATATTGAAGTCCTTAATTTTGAAGAAAACGAAGTTCCTTGGTTTTTTGATGTTAAAACAAAATCTATCAAATACAAAAACTTTCTTGCTCAAGAATTAAGAAAAAAAGGTATTGAAACTCGTGAATTTTATCCTGCACTGAGTTTGCAGGATCATTTAAAAAAATATAGAAATGAAAATTTAAAATTTTCAGAAAATGTTTTTAAAAAACTACTCTGGCTTCCATCATCAAATAGTCTTACAAAAAACGATGTTAAAGAAATATCATCAGCTATTAATTTAGTAACTTAAAACATTTAACTTTTTATAAATAGAGATTTCTGATTTCAAATAGCTCACTAAACATTTTTTTTGAGTCTGACAGAACATTAATATTCGAATTTTTTTCATGAATGTATTTTACTGGTATCTCTATTGGTATAATTTTATTCTTTTTGGCAAGAAGAAATAGCTCAATATCGTATGAAAATCCAGTACTACGAAAATCAGCTACATTAGAAAATTCTTTCTTATCTATAAGTTTAAAACCGCATTGTGTATCATCAGCATTTATTTTTAACAAGGTTTTTACAAGAAAAGTATATATAAACCCTGTCAACTTTCTTGTAATAGGGGTATCAACTACTTTGGATCCTTTGGATTTTCTAGTTCCAACAACAAATGGTCCTAATGGGTTAGAAGATTTATCAAAAAAATAAATTAAGTGATCAATTTTCACTGAAAAATCAGCATCTGTAATTAAGATATGATCAAAATTAGAATATTTAATTCCCATTTTTACCGCAGCACCTTTACCAACTATTTCAGATTTTAAAATTTTAAAATTCTTAAGGTTTTTTTCTGATAAATAATCTTTTAAAGTTGTTATATTTTTTTCCTGGCTTCCATTTACTACGATGATTACTTCAAAATTTGAAACATTTTTTTCACAAAAAATCAGAAGATCGTCAATATTTTTTATTAATGTAATTTCATCATTTTTAGAAGGTATTACTATCGAAATTCGATTTATTTTTTGCTGAATTGACACATAATTATAATACTATGGTGTGTTGGTCTTACGACAGATTTATTCAGTAGTGATCAATCTATATCCGTTAAAATTAATTTCTTTTATCTCAAAATCTATTGGTGGTATACATAATTTATTAATCCAACAAAATTCAATATTTTGGTTCATTCTATTATCTACACGTACCCCCCAATTATCACTTTTAACATAATCTATTTGTTCTGGGTATACACCTCTTAAGGTATCAAAAATTGATTTTGATTCATAGTTACTAAATAATGGAGTTCCCACTATGGATACAAAAATAATGGAAATTAAAAAAATATTTCTGTCTATAAGTTTTTTTGTAATATTTTTTCGTGGTGCATGAAAAAAATTTGATAATGCATAACAAATTAATAAAAACAACCCATAACCGAACCTTATCGACGGTGCAGAAATCAACCATAAAAAAATCATCACTATTGAATAAGCCAAAGTCCAAAAACTATTTAAAAAGTTCTCTTTATCAATCTTAAAAAATAGAAAGAGAAGAGCGATAATTATGACAAAACTAATTAACAAGTTTATTGAAATGTAATAATTTAGGTATCTATCACTCCATTTAAAATACCAATCCAACAAAGATTCTTCCCAAAAATTGTAAGATCGATGAAAAAATCTTAATTCTTCGCTTTGAGATCTTATCATTTTAGTATTTTTCCATTTTGAGTTTAAACAAGTTATCTCAATCGGAAATACTAAACATGATGATATTAAATAGTTTTTTAAGCTCCAAATACTACCTATAACAATAGGAGGCAAAAAAATTGATAAATTAATCTGGCTTTTAAACTTTAAGATAATAAATAAAACTCCAATTAACAAAGTAAATCCAAAAATTCGATATTGAATTGTAAAAGTAATTAGCAGTAACAAAAATAGCATATCAATATTTGAATATTTTTTTGATTTGTTTAGTTGCAAAATAATAAATAAATTACAAAAGAAAAATAAAATACCAAATGCAGTGTCCTGTTTGCCAATTGAGTCAATATCGAAGTAACCGTTTTTACCGCCTTCTATCCCAAAATTATCCAGGATACCGTATAACGCCAAAGTAATTGAAAGAAGCTTTAGTTTTATATCTTTCGACAAAAGCGAAACCCATATTAGAAATATATAAAAGACTGATACAAATATTAAATTAACAAAGTGTACAAAAATGAAGTTATCTTGAAACCAGAAAAATGAATTAACGTACTCACTCATTGAAGAAAAACCATATCTTACGTGTAAATTTGATAAACCTAAAATAATTTTTTCACTTCGAATAAATGCTTGATTGTTGAGATGATAGGATGCAGCATCTTGGTGAAAGGTTATCTTATTAGTACTTAGACCAAGTAAAAACAAACAAAATGTATTTGCAGCCACCAAAAGTGAATTAATATTTAAATGATTTTCTCTAAAAAAGTTAAAAATTATTGGTAAAACCAGAAGCAAAATTATAAAAAGATTTAAGCCTTTTTGAAAAAAATTAACTACATTGATGATATTTCCGATAAAAAATAAATATATTATTGGATAGAATATCCAGATTGGAATCTTAAAAATTACTCTATTAACAAGCATTTTTTTTGAAACTAATTCAAAAAATGTTAACAACCCTCTTCCTGAGTAAAAACAAAAAAGAAAAAATAAAATATATAAAAGTGAATTTAACATTTTTTATGAATATTTTTCATCCTTAAATAATAACAATAAAATAGGTACAGTGACTGAAAACAAATTACTTCTAAATTTAACCTCTCTCTCTATTGGATTTTTCACATATATTTTTATTTTTGGCCCTGATTTTTTATTGGGTAAAACAACTTTCTTTTATAATTTTGATCATCCGTTGTTTTTAACTGGTTATCTTGCGTTTATAAATGATACATGGCATTTTCCAGTTGCGGTTACAGATAATATCTATCCAAATGATAATTTTTCAATTGTTTGGACGGACTCAATACCTATTTTTAGTATTATTTTAAAAATTATTTATACACTGATAGGGATAAAACTTATTAACCCATTTCCACTTTGGTACCTTTTATGTTTCCTTCTTTTTTCTTTTTACGTTGGAAAGACTTTACAGTTAAAAATTGATAATTATTTTTTCTACATTCTTGGAATTGCTATATTGACTAATACTCCATTAATGGTAAACAGAATGATTTTTCATTCTGCTCTTTCTGCACACTGGCTAGTAGTTGCCGGCATTTATTATTATTTATTAAATAGGCAAAATAAAGATAAACATTTGAATAGCCATGCAGTTAACACAGGTATCTCTTTATTTATACATCCATACATATTTACTATTGTTTTTCCAATCTATTTTGTTTCACTTATCTACGCAATATCAAATAAGAGCTTTAAAAATATTTTTAAAAGTATATTGGTTTTTAGCAGTCTCATTGTTGTTTATATCTTTGGAATTCTAACAAATTTTAGTCAAGGTGTTTTTAAACGTCCAGATTATGTTAAGTATCGAGCAGAGTTCAACTCTTTCTTTTGTGGTGAGCAGCCTATAGAGATAATTGATAAATATTTATGGTGTTACCCGCCATACACACAAATACATCATGAGGGATATGGCTATCTTGGTATCGGTATTATTTTTCTTATGGCATTACTTATTATTCAACCAAAAAAAATAGTAAAAAGTTTTAGAGAGAATTACTTTATGTTGTTAGTACTAATAGCAATGGTTTTGTATTCATTTGGGAATAAATGGAAAATTGCGCATGTTCAAATATTCGAATTCGAACCAATTAACTTACATAAAGAATTGTTGTATATTTTTAGATCAACTGGGAGATATACATGGGCGTTTTATTACTTTCTTTGTTTTTTTGTTCTGATAAAACTTTTAAAAATTAATAACAAATCTGTGGCTGGAGTTTTACTGTTAGTGGCGACTATTTTTCAAATAAATGAATCAATAAATATTTATCCAGGAAAATCTGGATGGTTTCAGTTAAATGAACCTCCTATTGATCAATTATCAATTTCAAAAAAAATTATTAATAATGATCTAGATAAAATATTACACGTTTTACCTGATGAGAGATGTGCATCAATGCCTCAAGCTGATCACTATATTATTGCTTTAGAGTTTCTAAATGCTGGTGGTACCGTTCAATCTACAAGAACCTCTAGACTATTGCTTAATTTTGATTTCTGTGATAATTATTCAGTTAATAAGTCTTTAAATTTTTATGACCCATATCATTTTGTTATTGCGGACATTCAGAAAGTTGAAAATAATGTACTTAAAAATTATAAATGTGAGAACATAAATAGCTACATACACTCAGATTCAAATCCAGCTTATTGTAAAAAAAATTAGTAGTTTTATAATTAGGTAATGATTAATTCTCCAATACTTTGTTTTGGATTCGACAGACCTATGCATCTAGATAGAATGCTCACATCACTAGAGAAAAATGAAGAATCAAAGACAAGTACGGTTTATATCTGCATAGATGGTCCAACTAAAGATACAGATATAGAAATGCATTCAAAAACTGTGAAGGTTGCAGAAAAAAATTGGAATTTTCACGAAAAAAATCTCATAATTCGTGACCAAAACTTAAATTGCAGAACAAACATAATTGAAACAATATCTGAAGTATTTAAGGTTCATGATAAGCTAATTATTCTTGAAGACGATCTAGTTTTAGGACCAAAGTTTCTTTCATATATGAATAATGGATTAAATATTTATGAAGATGAAAAAAACATGTGGTGTATAAATGGATATACATATAGACAATTAAATAATAAAACTGGAGCAAGTATATCAAAATATGTATCACCCTGGGGGTGGGCGACATGGAGCGATCGTTGGAATATATTTGTAAATCATGACTATGACAAAAAGAATTTAATATCTGATTTATCTGTTTCTGAAAGAAAAAAGTTTAATATGGAAAATTTATATGACTGGGAAAATATAATTGTTAAAAATGAAGAAGGAACCATTAGTGCTTGGGATGCTTATTGGTATCAAGCCATTTATTTAAATAATGGATTTACGCTTTACCCAAACAGATCACATGTAATTAATGAGGGTTTTGATGGAACAGGAATGCATTGTTCAGATACAAATGACTGGAAAACTCCTCTAAACAGCTCTAAAACCAAAAGGTTTCCAAAGCAAATAAAATTAAGTAAGTTATTTATGTTTAATACATTAAGCTTCTACAGGTACTATCAGTTCACTAGGTACTTAAGATATCATAAATCAAAATTTTCAAGTTTTAGTAATTTTTCAAATTTTATCTTAAAAAAAACAGGTTTAAAAAGCTAAGATTTTTTAGTTTTTCCAAACTTTCTTCTTAATGACAAATAAAAATAAGTTATACACAGTGTTGGTTCTTGAAAAAAATAAGAAAATTTTTTATTTTTAAGTGAATTATTAACTGAGTCAATAAATTCGTCGGGATATTTAATTAGCAAATTTTTTCTCATAGATACTCTGTATTTAGGAATTCTCCAATTTGTTATATCTTTATTTGTTGCGGATGTAAATTGTAATCTCTCATACCTTTTTACATTTTTAATTAAACCGTTACTCGTTAAAAATCTTAAGTAGGCAGTCTCGCAATTCAAATAATCAGGAGGATTTATGATTGACTCCTCTGAATCAACATAATTACATATACTTAAAAATTCTTCAATGTATTGGGTTGGTATTACGGCATGACGATCACCCATACCATGATAATTTTCACCCTCAGGTATCCAGATATTATCTCCATCTTCCTCTTCAATACTGATGTGATAATCGGTATAAAATTGATCAAATCTTGTGTAAATTATAAATTCATATTTTTTTAATACTTCTAAATAGTTTTTCAAAATTATATCTTTGATAGCAAAGTGAATATTTCCAGAGTTGTAAAGACCAGTATCTTTTCCCATTGTAAAAAACTCTTTCCAATTTCCTTTGAAATTATTTTTATAATATTCATACCAATCTTCTGGCTCATTAAATATCCATTTGTAGTCAGCTTTCTCAAATAATGAAACATCAGAGACCCACTTATCACCAGTACATACAGCCAAATCAGAATTTAGATGATCAATAACATATTTATAAAGTGACTCCCAAGTCTTCTCTCCACCTCTTGGGTTCCCAGCTAATATTGTTAGATACTTACTCATAATCGGTTTCATATAGTATTTTAAAAATACTCCCTTTTAAATTCTTATTTTGGCAAACAAAAACTTTAATATCCTATAGTTAAAATATAAATAATGATATTGTTTATATTTCGATTATTTGCACTAATAGCTTTCAACTATTTAATTTTTTTAGGCAGTAATTCTATTGACACATATCAATTTATTGAAGATATTAAGCTATTGTTCAACATAGAAACTTCAGTTCAAGTGACATATTGGATAGTAAGTATATTTGTATCAGCATTGACTTTATTACTTATAAGAGTGTTTAAACCATTTATTGAAGTTTATTTACTTTTTTATTCAAGATATTTTTTCTATATATTAATTAGCCTTATCTCACTTTCATCTATTTATATAATTTGTAGAGTCTATGGATATTCAAGATTATATTTAATAATTTATGTCTTTATTTCCTCAACTTTCTTGTTATTTTCTGGAAAAATAATAAGAAACTAGCTAGTTTTTACTTTTATAAATTACAATTGATTCATTAATTAAGTAAATATTAAAAATCTTATCTAATTTTTTAATTATATTTTTGTAGCGACTCACATACATAGTTTCAATTATTAAAAATTTTGGATTCATTTCTGTTACAGAATTTAAAATTTTATCCATAGACAACTCAATACATATTACAACATCAATTTCTTTTTTTAATTTTAATTTCTGAAAATCTTCGTTTGTAAGAATTTTGAAATTTCCACCAACTAAATTTTGATATTTTTCTACATCTTTTTTTGATATTTGCTCAAAATTATCTATACCGTATAAAGATTCTTTTTTATAGAATCTCATTAAATAAATTAGTAAATTTCCGATTCCTGAAGGGTAATCTACGATTAAGCCTTCTCCTATCTCACCATCATTAATTAATCCCTTTATTTCATTTATTACAAATACATTTGCAGGATATAAATGAAAATTATTTAAAACTCCTAAATTTATATATTTCGAATATTCAATAATTCTGTAACCGTAACCATATTTATTTAAATTTCCAAAGTAATCATTATTTATGGATTTATTTAAATGTGAAGAGCAATCAATTGAATTTTTTGTAATTTCTTCAAAATTAAATTCATTGATATTATCTATATTCAATTCTTTGTACTGAGAATAATTCTTTTTAATAAAATTCCTATTTTCATATAACGTATGAAGAAATCCTATTTCAGATTTATCATCTGAAAACAATGGGTATCTAAGTGGGTAGTTTATAAAAAGTAATATCTTTTTTATAAACCACTTAATATTGTTTTTCACTTTGCTAATAATATAGTGCTACAAAATGAAAAAGTGTCTTTAAATTATAAAAGTGTAAAGTTTACTAATATCAATATGTGAAAGATTTATATTGAACAGTATAAAAAAAAGATTCAAATCCTTATTTCCATATACGATCATTTTTACTTTTTTTCTTGTCCAGCTTAATTATATAAATAGGGCGGGTACAACATATGATGCTGATGGGCTTAGATTCGGTGCCAATATTGTAATTGAAAAAATTCAAAGATTAATTAGTTTAAACACTGATTACTCAGATCTCCCATTTTCAGATGTCGAATTTTATGGAATGCTTGTAATATTGCCAGCATACATATTTTCACATTTTTTTAAAAGATTCGTAACCAATCCGTCAGATATCGGTTATGAAAACATTGATGGATTAGTTTATTTTCTTATGAATATGTATTTGTTAATTTATGTTGGCGTTTGTCTCTTTTTTATAATTAGGAAGTTAAATACGATTAGTAAAAATTTTACTATTTCATTTTTATCGATATTATTGTTAACACCAAGTTTTAGTGGCCATTCGTTATTTAATTTAAAAGATATACCTTTCGCTCTCCAATTATTTTTGTTTGCACTTTTATTTAATGAATATATTGAAAATATTATCAAAAATAAAACTAACAACTTAAACCTAAAGCTAGGTTTACTGGCTGGCCTAGTATTTTCAGTGAGGTTAAATGGTATTTTTTTTATATCTTTACTATTTTTTGTTGGAACACTGATAATACAAAGAAAGCAAAAACTAAATTTAAAAATAGTATCTAAAGATTTCATCAAAATCGTAATAATTGGTTTTGTAGTTCTTTATATTTTTACACCCTCTGCATGGCTTGATCCAATTCAATGGGTAAATAACGCAATTTATCAGCAGTTTTTACTGGAATGGAGCGGATCAACTCTTACTAATGGAGAATTCATAGTTGCTACTGAAATGAATTGGAACTATCTTTTAACTTGGTTTTTTTATAAATTACCTCTCATTTTTCACTTATCTATACTTATTTATTTTTATCTTAAATTTAAAGGTGTTTCAATGTCTTTACTTTCAGATGTGTCAATCTATTTTTTGATAATGGTTTTCTTGATATTTTCTATAGTTAGACCATCAGTTTATGACGGAATCAGACAGTTTCTATTTTTAATTCCATTTTTTGCTTCCTTTTCAGCAGAAACGTTTTTAAAATTTATAGATTATAAAAAAATTCCCAATTCTTTTTTCTTTATTCCTATACTTTTGTATCTATTCTTTACACAATTTGGTTTAGGTCCATACAAGTATGTTTATTTTAATGAATTTGTAGATGTTAAAAAAATATCAATTGAATGTAATAATCTAGATGGTTGTGGAACATGGCCAACTGATTATTGGGGATTTTCTGGAAGAGAGGTTGCTGAGTATTTAAATGTAAATCTTTTAGAAGGTGAAATACCTGATAATTCAGACTTTGCATGGAGAGGAAATTCTACATCACTTTTGATTTGCAGGCCTAGTATTACATCTCAAACATATATCAATAACAGCTTGAATTATAACAAATTAAATATTGGTGATTTTTCGAGGTCAGAAATAATAACATTAACTTATCACAGACCGAGGTTTAATGACGATTCATGTCAATTCTTAATTAACAATGTAGATTATGTTTGTAATACAATTTATACTTTTAGAAAAAACCTCAGATTTAATGAAATAGTTTTGGCTCACATAAAAGAATGCAGAATTTAGTTATAAAAATTATATAAAAATAAATAAAGTATCTACTTATTTTTAAAATAAACGAAGTAAGTTAAACGAACTCCAAGATACGCAAATATAACAACAAGAATTGCTTGAGTTGGAGTGTAGCTAGAGCGTATAGAGCCAAATATTTGCCAAGTAAAACTTAAA
>MDTB01083445.1_pt1 | contig 13575 bp, 9 predicted proteins | sample 811161 | NCBI WGS metagenome assembly MDTB01 (sample SAMN05326650, study PRJNA326480) | marine metagenome | isolation source: seawater | place: Mediterranean Sea | collected 2009
TATACATACGTACTTTCCAATAACTACTAATCACGGAGTCTTCTTCAAGCAACGCGTTTAATTTTTTATTCCCACCAGCTTCTAACGTAATATAATTATTAACTGCACGATCGGTAACATAACCAGAAGACGTCTGCACCTCACGCGGATCAAGCTGCAGCTCACTAGCTTTATTTATCGCAACAGCGCGAACCTCAGCCTCGTGCGCACTCATCGTAATCGGCGTACTGATGGTTGGAAAAATCTCCTGCTGATAAGTAAAATAATACCCTAAACACAGCAAAGCGAAGCTACTAAAAAAAATCCAAAAAACGGTTTTCGGAGCATACTCTCCTGTAGCGTCGATTTTGATTGTCATATTAAATGCTCTTATACAGACTCATGCTAACATAGCTATTTTAAGCGGCGGGTGCAAGAACCAAGGCCCAAAATATGATAAAAATAAACATCCCAACTTGTTTGATAAATACGGCAAAAACGTATATTGGAGCCTTTAAAAATCAAAAGCGCTCGCAAAGATCTGATTTATTATAAAAAACACAAACACTTCGCAAAAAACAATCCTGACACAGCGGCTTACGCGCCTTACATACATAGCGGCCGTGTAAAATAAGCCAGTGGTGGGCATATGGATGATAGTTTGGTGGAATAATATTTAATAAATCTTGTTCAACTTTATCTGGGGTTTTCCCTGTCGCAAGGCCCAGTCTTCTAGACACTCTAAAAACGTGTGTGTCGACCGCAATAGTCGCTTGACCAAAGGCCATTTGTAGCACGACATTAGCGGTTTTTCGGCCCACCCCAGGAAGTCGCATCAAATCATGCAGGTTATTTGGGACGGTGCCGTCAAATTCATCTAATAACATGGCACACATTTTAATAATATTTTTTGCTTTCGCGTTATAAAGACCTATGGTTTTAATAAAGGGTTTCAACCCCTTTTCCCCCAGCGCCAATATCGATTCAGGCGTATTTGCATGCTGATAAAGCTTACAGGTTGCTTTATTCACCGATATATCGGTTGCTTGTGCCGACAAAATAACGGCAACCAGTAACTCAAATACCGATTGGTGAATCAACTCACCCTCTGGATGAGGGTTACTTTGTGCAAATTTTTTAAATATATATTCAACATCATTCGCTCTCATTTTACTCATGTTGTTTGTCTACCCATCGCTTTGCTTGCTGATATCTTGACTGCTGGAGCTGTACTTGTTTTTCCAATCGCTGCTGGCGTTTTTGATAATATTGGCGTGATTCTTTTGCAAACTCTACTTGCCTTTGCGCATCACGAGGCTTAGTAGGATAAGCAATCATACAATCTACTGGGCAAACGGCCAAACAAAGATCACAGCCTGTACAAACATTCTCCATAACACTATGCATATGCTTAGGCGCACCAACAATGGCGTCCACAGGACACACCTGTATACACTTCGTACAACCGATACAACGATCATAATCGATACGAACCGATGATTCTGGTTTATAGTCCGCACACACTTGCGCAAGGTAAGGCGCCGGATCTAAGGCTAGAAGATCGGCTAGCTTTTGTAATGTTTTTTCACCACCGGGCTTACAATGATTGATCGTATCTTTTCCTTCACTGATAGCCTTAGCATAAGGTAAACACCCTTGATAACCACACTCTTGACATTGTGTTTGTGGTAAGACTGCGTCAATATCCTTAGCATAAACCATAACAAGCCTTAGGGACAATCCTCTAAGCGCACCCGCTCTAAGAGTCTCGGAAAGGTGTTGACCGCTTGTGAGAGTAACAATCTATCATGGTGTGCCCAGTCCAAGTCATCTTGCATAAATAATAATGCAACCTTTTCTGTTGTTTCGGGCAGTATAGGCTTCAAATAGAGCATAATAAGTCGAAACATATGCATCGTTGTGGTGACAATACGATGCACAAGAGCTAACTGGCTCGGATCTTTTGCGAGCGACCAAGGTTTTTTTTCATCCACATATTGATTGGCAAGATCAGCAAGTGCAGCAATTTCACGTACTACTTTGGCAAAATTTTTATCTTCATAAAAACCCATGATAGCTGTTTTCTTATCAAAAAAGATTTTCAAACGATCTCCCTCGTCCAGAGAATCGGCGAGTTTTCCTTGAAAGTATTTGTGTAGAAAGCCACAACTACGGCTACCAACATTTACGATTTTCCCAACAAGATCTGCATTACAACGTCTAGTAAAATCTTCCCAATTTAGGTCCATATCCGCAACACCTGATCCTAGCTTACTGGCAAAATAGTAACGAATATACTCTGGCGAAAACCGGTCTAAATATTGTCGAATGGTAACAAAGCTACCGCGAGATTTGGACATTTTAGCACCGTTAAGCGTTAAAAACCCATGGGCATGCAGGCTGGTTGGTGTACGAAAATCAGCCGCTTTTAAGACAGCTGGCCAAAAAAGGCCATGAAAATACATAATATCTTTACCAATAAAATGATGAATTTCCCAAGCAGACGAATGATCCAACCAAATCTCTTCAAGGTATTGCGTTTTATTTTGGACATCATAATACCTAAGCGCAGCCAGATAACCAACTGGCGCATCCATCCAGACATAAAAATATTTATCTTCATAACCCGGTATCGTAAAACCAAAATACGGCGCGTCTCTTGAAATATCCCAGTTCTTTAGCCCAGATTGGAACCACTCTAGCAGTTTATTGCGCACAGCATCCTGAAGATCAACCGAATCCATCCACGCTTTAAGTTTGGACTGCATTGCTGCTAGCTTAAAAAACACATGATCTGAATCTCGTACCTCTGGAGTGGTATGGCTCAGAACAGAATAAGGGTCTATAAGCTCCATGGGCTCATAAGTAGCGCCACACACCTCACAGTTGTCACCATATTGATCTTTCGCATGACATTTTGGACAAGTGCCTTTGACAAATCTATCCGGCAAGAACATAGATTTTTCGACATCATAAGGTTGAGAAACGGATTGAACCGCAAATCCACCGTGTGTTTTGATAGTGTCATACAACCGATACACTAGGGCTTGGTTTTCTGGACTTCTTGTTGTGTGAAACACATCAAAGCTTATACCAAAGTCCTCAATATCACGGCGATGCTCAGCAGAGACTTTATCCACCCAAGCCTCGGGTGTCATAGATTGTTTTTCAGCTGAAAGCATAATAGCGCTGCCATGCGCATCGTTGCCACTAATAAAAAGGCATTGATTACCAATCGCACGCTGATAACGAACCCATATATCAGCCTGTACATGCTCAAGCAGATGTCCCACATGCAAATCTCCATTCGCGTACGGCAAAGATGTAGTGACAAAGATTTTTTTAGACATACTAACACCAAAAATTTTACACAAATAGTAGCATATTCAATAAATAATAGCTATAACCAGAAAAAAAGATAATCCAACAATTATTCCACACAAAGCCCAAGAAAAAGAAGAAGAAAGGTACCAAATATTCAATCCGGCGTGATACATCCCATTATTATTGCCACCCATCTTCTGTATACGTATAAAACCACCTTAGTAGGATTCTGCCATCCCCAACTAATTAATGTAAAAAAAAAGCAAAAAACCAAAAAATGAACTATATATACAAATATTAAAGACCATATGACGGACATCAAATGCAAAAAAACAATGCAAAAAAAGATAACCCTGCTCAGACTAAAGAAAAGTTAAATACTCTTGAGTCGTTATTGAGGTTGGCAACAGAAGACCCCATACCCGATGAAAAGAATGACATTTATATATATCTTGCAAATTTAAGGCGCCTAGAGGAAAGAATTAGAGAAGAAGAGCTTAAAAGCATAAAAGAAAATCCCAGTTTGTTTCAAAAGGTCAAACAAAAGATCACACCATCATCGAACACTAAAAAATCACCCATTGAGACTGCAAAATCACCCATTGAGACTGCAAAATCACTCATTGAGACTGCAACAGCACTATTCACCAAAATAAAACGTGTACCTACTCCAGTAGAGCTAGATAAGAATGGTGTCACGGAAGAAGCACTCAAGGAATCCATTACAGCGTTATTTAAAACGAGCAAAGCGAAAAAAATAAAAGGATTACATACCAAGATTACTGAATTAAAAGAGAAGATTACTGAATTAAAAGAGAAGATTACGTTAGAAAAGGATCAACAAGAAAAAGGAAGGATACATGACGAAATAAAAGCTGATAGCGCATCAATAAAAAAAGAAAATGCAAGCAAAACAATCGACTTAGAAATAGAAGATGCAAGCAAAACAATCGACTTAGAAATAGAAGATGCACGCGAAAAACTCCAGAAGCTAAACGAGATACATGACAAAATAATAGATGTTAGCGAATCAATAGAAAAAGAAAATGCACGCAAAACAATCGACTTCGAAATAGAAGATGCACGCAAAACAATCGACTTCGAAATAGAAAAAGCACGCACAAACCTCCGGAAGCTAGACAGGATACATGACGAAATAAAAACTGTTAGCGCATCAATAAAAAAAGAAAATGCACGCAAAAAAATCAACGACGAAATAAATAAAGCACGCAGAAACCTCCAGGAGCTAAAGGAGCTAGAGCTAGAAAAAAAGATAGATGCTAAAAAGAACGAACTGATACAAGACCCATTTTTTCGCTATAAATTTGCGATGACGTATTGCAAAACCAAAAAAGAAAAAAAAGATTTAAAAATCATCGGCATAAAGCTATTAAGCGACCCAAAAGATGAAGGGGCACTAAACGAATTTGAAAAACAGTTGGCTGCAAAAGTTGAAGAGGAACAAAAAAAATTTAAAGAACAGTTGGCTGCAAAAAAAGAAACTGCAATACCACTACACAACCAAAAAAAAGTTGTGCAGCCAACTCAAAAAGAGATATACGCGAACACGTTAGCAAATGCCGCAGAGAAAGAAGCCAAAGTAATTGCTTCGGAAAGTTTACCTGATAAAAGTCTGCTACGAAATCTCGGAATGAGCGATTTTGTACCTACTGCATGGGAAACGATAGACCCAAAAGAATCATTTACTAAGGTCTCATTTAATATGTTACCCAACTCGGCAAACGAAAAATATCATAGGTTATTCGAACAAACACACATCATGCATGACCTTTTTAAAAAAATGAATGCGAATCTAACCGCTCATGAACCAAATTACGAAGAATACGCAATGGATTTTTTTAGAGAAGATACCCAAAATCTTCAAGAGAAACTGGAAAAAGAATTCGCTCAAGCATGCAGACAACAACTACATTCATTGAAAAGAACACAACCGATTACGATACAACAATTAAAAAGCAAATTAACAGAAGAAGTGAAAGAAGATTTAGCGCTATTTAAAAAAGTAGGGATTGGTAGCAAGCTTGCAGCAAAAATAAATAACATTAAGAATCACGAGGGCTACAAAGAATTTCGCAAAGATTACGAAGAAACAAAAAAAGACCTTTTCACAAAAAGAGAAAAACAAAAAGAAGCATTTTTTCCTAATAAAACGTCCATGAAGGACACGGAAGGGGTAAAAGAAGCAATAAATGCGTTGCAGCCAGCTCAAGGCTTCCTAGCAGAGCCAGCTCAAAGCTTCCTAGCAAAACCTCCACCGTATTGGGAAGACGAGACTATTAATGAAAAGTTACTCACAAAAATAAACAACATGCAATCTAACGACTGGAAAGATGAATTACAATCACCCGAGTTACTGCTTCAAATAGGCGACAACCCAGATCTCATAAATGCCTATAAAGCTGCAATGATTCTTCACTGTGACGCCATTATAGAAATCCTAAAAGAACAAGAATCCGTAAAAGAACAAGAATCCGACACAACCCCTAATTATCAAACATTTTTAAAGGATTATTTTCCATTACTACCAGGAGAGAAATTGATACAGTTCTTCGATATAGCAACTCCTTACCTAGTAGGTGGTACCAAAACAATTGTCATGGATGCCATTCAATCCCATCTAGCCAGTAAAAGCGCCGATTATCTTGAAGAACTACTCAAAAAAACCACAGATAAGGAATTATTTGAAAACATAAAAAGTACCCTTCTGATAAAGAAAGCCCCAGAAGTAGCGCAACGAACTGTTTTATATAGTAACATAGAAGAGCAACTAACCGCTCTAAACTCCATGAAACTTCTTGACGAGATTAAAGACGTAATAAAGCAATTAGACGCTTTAATAGCAAATGCACCAAATAAATCCCCAGAAAGCATAAAAAAAGAGCAAGAAAAACTATTCGCTCAACTAAATGCGTTAGTAGATATTAAATTTATTGAAAACAGGATTACCGGTGAAAGACCAGTATATCATGCTGCAAAAGTAAAGCTTAAAAGCATAATAGAACCAGAAATAATAACACCGTATAAGCGTGCCGTAGAAAAAATAATAGAAATCAAGCAAACAAAAATAGAACAAAATCCTTCAACAGAAATATCTGCTAAACCGGAACCGGAAAGTGCAGATATTTTTGAGGATGCAATGGAAGAAATATCAGAACCAATAACATCAAAATCAACAGCAAAAGATTTACTAAGCACAGAAGAAAAAATAAAAGAAATTAATGGTATTGCTGATCGTATGCAAATTGACGATGAACTACCAACCATAAACAAAGGTGTAAAAGAAGAAGATAAAACAGCCATACAGGCTGTACAAAAAAGTATACTATATTTTAATGGAAAAGATAAAATTTTAAGATGCTCGGAACACCCTGAAAAACTCGTGCAACAATATGAAGTCGCATGCGAAAAATACCCTGGTATAATGGTTGCTTTTGAGAATTTAATGCGTTCAAAATTCCCAAAATCAAGCCCCATAACAAAACAGGCAAAACGGAAAAAAATCACTTTAACGGCATTAAAAAAATGCGTGGAAGAACGCCAGCGGATAGCGATTGGTCATAAAACTACACTACCTGCAAAGGAAGGGGTAGGACCTAGACCAGAACCCGGAATAGAACCAGGAAAGGGAGCCTAAGCAACGGTGTTTCTCATTGCACAAAACGAGACCAAAACAGAGCGCCTATTTCCTTGACATATTTAATACTGTTTTAATAAACATAGTATATAATCAAATTAAAAAGACTTTTCACAACATTAAGAGACCTTAAGAAACAAAGAAAAAATTGCAGAAACGCTTGCAAAAAACCTTTATTTTAAAAAAATAGTACGCAAATATGTCTCTGTTAATACTGGCTTAATTTTCATACTATACACTACTACGAAAAACCACTTTTCCGATTATTAATGATCCTTAAGAAAAGAAAAATTTTCATTTATTCTCTGATCAAAATTTGCTACTTTATCGCCATATGGATATTTTCTTACAACCTCTATTTTTTCTGCTATTTTGGTCAATAAGCTTTTGGTTACTGAGCGTATACTACAAAAATGTTAGCGTCGCTGATATCGGTTGGGGATTAGGGTTTACAGGCCTTGCTGCCATTAGTTACCTAACAGGCACATTTCAAGCCCCTATTCTTCCAGGCCTTGCTATCATCTGGGGTGTCAGATTATCTTGCCATTTATTTCTTCGTTCTAATCTATACCATGAAGACCCCAGGTATAGTGAAATAAGATGGCAATATTCACAACACCATTTTTGGTGGCAAAGCTTTTTTATTATCTTCATACCACAAGCCATGCTTATTTATATAATAGCTACCCCTATTCTACTCAGCCAAATGCTAAAGCCTGCGACTAGCAGTACTCTAAGATTTTATTTACTGATCATAGCACTCCTTATCTGGATCGTGGGAATGGCGATTGAGATAATCGGTGATTGGCAGTTAACGACCTTCAAAAAGAAACATCCTCATCAACTATGTCAATACGGCTTATGGGGCTACAGCAGGCATCCTAATTACTTTGGAGAGCTCATAATATGGTGGAGTAAATATATGGTACTCTGCTTGAGTGTTCAACCTTCTTTAACTGTATTAATAGCCATAATTAGTCCGGTCCTTTTACAGACTTTGATTTTCTACGTCTCAGGGATCGAACGCATGGAAAAGAACATGCAAAAAAAATATCCTACATTCGCACTATATCAAAAAACCACATCCTGTATTATCCCTTGGCCCAAAGAAACTAGTAAAAACAAGCAAAAAACATTATAATTGATCCATATGATCTACTTATACCTTAAAGCACTTCACTTTATTAGCCTCATTTGCTGGTACGCCGGTCTTTTTTTTCTACCCAGGCTTTTTGTTTATCAAGTTGAAAGTAAAGACCACACCACCATAAAGAACTTTCAGCATTGGCAATCTCGATTATTCACGATCATCATGCTCCCCAGCGTTATTGGAACCGTATGCTCTGGAGCAGGTCTGGTGTATCTTAATCCTGACATCTATTTTAAAAGTGGTTGGTTTCACGTGAAGATGTCAGCTGTTGCCACCTTATTGGTTTTCCATGCTCGATGTGGCTGGCATATGTGGCAACTTCGCACAGAAAAAAACACGTACTCAAGCTTTTACTACCGTGTATTTAATGAAATACCTTCCGTACTGCTAATCGTCATCATTACTGCCGTCGTAATCAAGCCGTTCTAAACGCATTATAAAAAAGTTTTATCAAGATTCCTGCAATAATTTCAGATCCAACCCACTGTAGTGACTTTGGTAATTCTGTTTACATGCCTGATAAAGTTTCTGTTGATAACTGTTAAAGAGCTCAGGCGATCTCCAGGTGCGAACGGGGTCTAGAATCTTAGGATCGATACCATATAGGCTCTTTGGCACACTAAGTCCAAAAGCGGTCACGACTTGCCTCTCGGCATGTATAACACTATCATCCAAGATTCTTGCAATAATATCTCTTGTAACACCTATTGGAAATCGGGATCCCCCTACACCATGCGCTCCGCCGGTCCAACCGGTATTAACCAAGTAAACTTTCGCACCATCTTCTTCTATACGACGCTTCAACAATGTAGCATACACCTCTGGCGACCTAGGAAAAAAAGCAGCACCAAAACACGTACTAAAGGTTGGTTGTATTTCTTTAGCACTACCTACTTCAGTACTACCTACTAACGCAGTGTAGCCATTGAGAAACCAAAAAACAGCTTGTTCAAGTGTTAGAACTGAAACAGGAGGAATCACGCCATAAAGATCACAAGTAAGAAAGATAACCGCTTTTGGCCCCCCCCCTCTATTACTTCCAACGCAATTTGCAATGACTTTTCGTGAATACGCAGCACGTGTATTGGCTGTTAACGAAGCATCTAGAAAATCCGGAATACCATCATTGAGCACCACATTCTCCAACACAGAAGTATGATGTTTAGTAGCATTCCAAATAAGAGGCTCATGCTGCTCGGATAGGTTAATACATTTTGCATAACAACCTCCCTCAAAATTAAAAACCCCTTCTCTTGACCAACCATGCTCATCGTCGCCAATTAAATGGCGACTGGCATCTGCAGATAAGGATGTTTTACCCGTACCAGATAATCCGAAAAATAATGCTGTATCCCCTTCTGGTCCCATATTAGCGGCACAGTGCATAGGTAAAACATCTCGAACAGGGAGTAGATAGTTCATCACCGAAAACATAGCCTTTTTCATTTCACCAGCATAGAGCAGACCACAAGAGACCACACATTTTTTGCTAAAGTCAATAAATAACGCAGCATCACTGTGAACAGCATCCTCATTGGGGTCAAGTTTCAGCCCTGGAAGACTAATTAATGTCCAGTTCATACAATCGGCAAAATCACAGCCTACTTCTGTGATAAAAAGATTCTTCAAAAACAAATTATGCCAAGCATACTCTGTAATAACCTTCACCTTCAGCGCATGTGTATCGGACGCCCCAATTTGGAAAAAGTCGGCAAAACAGCGATTGAATTTTTGGTAGGCCAATACTTTTTGCCAAACGCGTTCCATTCGGTGCAACGGATACGGCTGACTATTCTTGCCCCAGGCTATACTATCCCTGGTGGCATTATCCACCACGATATAACGATCTTTTACTGAACGACCCGTTCTAGAACCGGTATTAGCGACCAAAGCACCATCTACGGTTATAGCTACTTTTTCGTGCTTTAATGCATGTTCAACAAGTTTCTCACGAGAAACAGCAAAATCCAACATTGTCTCATCTATCACGGTAATCACTCAGAAAAAACTGAAACTATGTTAGCACACGCATTTAAACTATGCTAGCCCAATGCCCAGCGCTTGCCATACATAAAAACCCAGCAAAAAACCGGCAAATTATTAAAATAAGTATATATAATAGTAACGATAAGTCTTAGATAAGCTTTTAAAAACGCATAAGCGTACCAATTCCATAAATTATTATCCCATAACAAACCCATAACAAAAAAACGTTATATATCAATATACTAAAGATCCAGCGTCACAGGAAATTTTTATGCTTGCTTCCTTCCATGTTTTTTTATCTGGTCTAATACTACTTTCATCTTTATTCCCTGGATTTAGCTCCGCATCCATTATCGATTGGCATCAATCCTACAACCCACATTCTAGACCGCAGGATAAACAAGACCTAAATATCCATCTTGAAAAAAGCTACACATTAAACAACAAAATCCTCGTCAACATCAAAGACCAGCAGCTTTATCATATAAATCCATACAACATGCTAATAAAACAATATCCGATATCTTCTGGGGTCAAAGGCACAGGGGAAATCATGAGTTCTCTAAAAACACCAAGAGGATGGTTAGAAATTGAGAAAAAATACGGAGAAGGACACGCAGTAAGTCAGAATTTCAAAGCAAGACAACCCGTATCCTTAAATACTGGCATAACATCGAGAATATTAACATTAAAAGGTCTACAAAGTCATAATAAAAACAGTATAGATAGAAATATTTATATCCATGGATCGCCTATTTTATCCACATTAGGAAAAACCACGGCATCACTTGGTTGTATCCACATGCATCCTAAAGACATGAAGGAACTGTTCGAAAAAGTGCAGCCAGGAACCCATGTTTATATATACGATACAAACAACCCTTTGCCTTGGCAACCCCAAAAACCACCTAAGACAATGATTTAAAATAAAATATTTTCAAAAAAACCAGAAATATTCTATACAAAATTCTGAAATCAGGCTATAATCATATTCATATAAATACAATGAAGAACGATTATGAAACATGGTGCAAAAAAATTAATTCCAGCGGCTAAAATAACAGTTCAAAGTAACCAAGTCGGCGTAGCAGCAAGACACGCAGCTTTTCAGAGAAATTCAGCTATTTTGAGCTTCAACAGTGTCATCACTCCACCGGGACCACTACAAAGCTACACGATGAACCAGCCCACCTTTGGGATAACGCGTGACGGAACTTCATGGCTATCTACAGATCCAACAACACAAAACCTAGGTTTAGGTGTAGGTTACCCACCAAATCAAACTCTACCCCCTATAACACAACCAGTCACTTGGCAACAATCCCCAGGATATCTTTCACTATTGCCTATAACAAACCCAGAATCTCAAAATAGTGGTCCAAAGACACCTATGCTTGAAGGAAACCAATTAAATCTGAGTGCACCAGAAGAAAAACCGAGATTATCTCAAGAAGAACATTTATCTACAGTCCTACAAGAACCCGAAGAGTCCAAAAATGACTTAGAAGCAAGGCTAATGCAGGAGATTGCTAGTTATAAAGAGGATTTAGAAAAAAAAGATCAAGAACAGAAAGAGTATCAAGCAAAGATAATGGAGGCTGGAAAAATTAAACTAGAATTGACTCGAGTAAATCAAAATCTAGAAAGTATACAACGTGAAAATAAAAAGGATATAGAACGTTTGAAGGGGAAATTAGAAGCAAACAATGCACAAACAATAAGCTATCAGAGTGCCCTTGAAACTGCCAATGATAATGTAGCACAACAAACGCGTAGAATAAAAAAACTTGAAGCAGATCTAGGCAAAAAAGCTCAAGAATTAGTTGATCACAACAGAGGCCTTAGAGAAGATCTTAAAAAATTAACTGATACGCTTACAGAAACTTCAAAGAATAACCAAAGCCTAGTAGATAGGAGTGTAAAACAACAAGCAACGATACAATCTCTAAGAAAAGAAATGGAACAAAAGGAGAGCAATATTGCCAGACAAATAGACACAATAGACGATCTCAAAGAGAAAATAGCTAGCGTTGGTAATGTACGCGGGAAAATAAATCTGCAACAAGAAGAGATCGATGAATTAAACAGAGACATCCAAACATACAGACAAGAACAAGCGTCCAGCGAAACAATAATCTCTGATTTACAAGAAGATATAGAAATAAAAAACAGACAGATTAAAGAACAAAGCGGCAGTATAAAAGATCTAGCAGAGGAAATAAGTGCTCTGAAAGCAAAAAAAGAGACCGATGAAGAAGTAACAATGAACCTAGGCTATGAAATGCTGGAAGAAAAGAACCGAAAGCTTGAATTAGCTTTACAGAACGCCTATGCCAATGCTCAAGCTGCACAAATAGAAAGAGCAAAAGCCGAGCAAGATAAAAATGTACTAGCAGAAAAAATAGAAAAAAGAGAAGCGGAACTAAGAGCGGTTCTATTAGAATTTAATGAGACATTTGATTATCTAAACCCAGGGCAGTCTGAATCCATAGACCTGTACAATATGGGAGAAGCCAACGATGTGAACGATTTAATAGCAAGAGCACTGCAAACATTAAGTAGTGCTGACGCTGAAAAAGAGAGCGTACTGGCAAAACTAGAGGCAGAAAATAAAGCAATAGCAACAAAACAGAAGACATTATCTGAAGCCAACACTGCGCAACAAAAAGAACTGGCAGCAAGTAAAGCAGAGTTAGAAGCAAAAGAAGCAAAACTAGCAGCACTGGAAGCAGAAAGAGTATCACAAGGAGAAGCAAAAGAAACGCTGGAAGCAGCACTGACAACAGCAAAAGAAACACTAGCAGAACGAGAAAAAGCTCTGGTAGAAGATAGAGCAAAAAACAGTTCAGAACTGGCAGAAAGAGAAGCAGCACTAGCAACATCAAGAGCAGAACTGGAGGCAGCAGAAGCAGCACTGGCAGCAGCACAAGAAGAAGCAAAAGAAACACTGGAAGCAGCACTGACAACAGCAAAAGAAGCACAGAAAACACTGGAAAAAGAACTGGCGGCAAGTAAAGCGGAACTAGGAAAACAAGGGAAAAAACAAGTAGAACGAGAAAATGCACTGGAAGAAGACCGTGCAGAAATGACGAATGCAAGAACAGCACTGGCGGCAGAGAGAGCAGCACAGGAAGCAGCACTGCGAGCACAAGGAGCAGCTCAGGAAGCAGCAAAAGAAAAACTGGAAACACAAGCGAAAAAACAAGCAGGACGAGAAAATGCACTGGAAAAGGAAAGAGCAGAACTGGCAGCAGAAAAGGCAGCGCTGGAGGCAGAACTGAGAGCACAAAGAGAAGCACTGGCAGAAAGAGAAGCAGCACTGGAAGATAAAAGGGAAGCACAAGAAGGAGAACTGGCAGCAAAGAGAGAGGCACAGGAACAAGCACTGACAACAGAAATAGCATCAGAGAGAGCAAAACTAACGACAGAGATAGCAGCAGAGAGAGCAGCACTGGAAAAGAAAAAAGCAGAACTAGAAAGA
>MDTB01155039.1_pt1 | contig 13575 bp, 10 predicted proteins | sample 811161 | NCBI WGS metagenome assembly MDTB01 (sample SAMN05326650, study PRJNA326480) | marine metagenome | isolation source: seawater | place: Mediterranean Sea | collected 2009
GATACAAACTTCATTCAAAATAAATGGTTAAATCTTATTGTTAATAAGAATAATAATATATGCTGTGTTGGAGATGATGATCAGTCAATTTATAGTTGGAGGGGTGCTGAAATTAAAAATTTTTTAGGTTTTGATAAAGTCTATCCTGATTGTAAGATTTTTAGATTAGAACAAAATTATAGATCGACCAAGAATATATTAGATGCTGCCTCATTTTTAATTTCTCACAACAAAGATCGCTTAGGAAAAAAACTCTGGTCCAAAAGCGAAGAAGGAGAATCGGTTAAATTAAATTGCTACAGAAATGGAAAAGAGGAAGCAGAGGGTGTTAGCGATGTAATAGAAGAAAATTTAAAGAGAAAAGATTCTCTAAATAATATAGCCATATTAGTAAGGGCAATTTACCAAACAAGAGAATTTGAAGAAAGATTTTTAAAAGTTGGAATTAATTATAGAATTATTGGTGGAACAAAGTTTTATGAAAGAGCTGAAATTAAGGATGCAATTTGTTATTTAAGAATTATAAATCAAAAATTTGATGATCTGGCATTTGAAAGAATTATAAATACACCTAAACGAGGTTTGGGTGACGCAACAATAAAACAATTGCATAATTTCTCTACAAAAAATAAAGTTTGTTTGGAGGATTCTGCACATAAATTATTACAGTCAAATCAATTTAGACCAAAAGTAAGAGCTGTTATTAAACATCTGCTAGAGATGATAAATAAGTGGAGAACTGATTTAAAAACAAAAAAACACTACGATTTATTAAAAATAATTTTAGATGAGTCTGGATATTCTGCAATGTTAAAGAATAAAAAAGATCTTGAAAATGAGAATAGATTAGAAAATTTAAAAGAACTTTTAAGAGCGATGCACGATTACGATAATTTACAAGGTTTCTTAGAACATGTTGCGTTAGCTACATCAATTGATCAAGAATGGGGAGATGAAAAAGTTAATATTATGACAATGCATGCTGCAAAGGGATTGGAATTTATAACAGTTTTTTTACCTGGTTGGGAAGAGGGTTTATTTCCCCATCAAAAATCACTTGAAGAAAAAGGTGATCTTGCTTTAGAAGAGGAAAGAAGATTAGCGTATGTTGGTATCACCAGAGCACAAAAGAAAGCTTATATATCTTTTGCAATGCAAAGATCGTGGCATGGTGAATGGATGGATAGTTTGCCATCTAGATTTGTCGATGAACTACCTAAAGATGGTATAGAAAAAAATGAAGAGCCAATTAAAGAGGTTTCTGATGATTTTGATTTCAACCAAGATAATCTTATTGATGATAATAATGAATATAGAAGTCCTGGCTGGGCAAGATTGAAAAAAAAATTAATTAAATAGTGAATAAATTAAAAAAATTATTTTATAAACATGGAGTTGATGGATATATTGTTCCAAAAAACGATGAATATTTTAATGAATATATTCATCCTTCTAAGGATAGATTAAAATTTATATCAAATTTCTCTGGGTCAGCAGGTTTTTCTATTATATTAAGAGATAAAAACTATCTATTTGTTGATGCTAGATATTCTATTCAGGCAGTAAGGCAATCAGGTAAAAAATTTAAGGTCTTCACTGTTCCAAATAAATTCCCTAAGGATGTTATTAAAACTAAGAAAAAAATCACTATTGGATTTGATCCAAAATTACTTACTGAAAAACGACTAAATTTTTTATTTAAAATTAAAAATGTAAATCTTAAATCAATTAATAAAAACCTTATTGATGAAGTTTGGTCAAATAAACCAAAGCTTCTTAAAAAACCTTTTTTTTCTATTTCAAAAAAGAATTCAGGTTTATCAAGTGATAGTAAAATTAATAAAGTCAAAAAATTACTTTCAAAAAATAAAGTTGATTACTTGCTTGTGACAGCACCAGAAAATGTAGCATGGATACTAAATATTAGAGGTCATGATACTAACTGTGCACCAATTCCAAATTCAAGACTTTTAGTTAATAAGAATGGTAAAATAATTTTTTTCAATGATCCGAAGAAAAGCATAAATATAAATAAAATTTTTAAAGATAAATTGGATTTTGTTAATGAGAACAGAATGAGTCAAATTTTAAATAACATATCTAAAAAAAAAGTATGGATAGACAATGTCACTTGTTCTATTTACTTTAAAAGTATTTTGAAAGAAAAAAATCAGATAATTGAGAGATTAGATCCAATATATTTTTTAAAATCAATTAAAAATGAAACAGAGATAAAAAATACTTTGAGATCACATTTAAATGATGGTGTTGCGTTGACTAAGTTTTTGTTTTGGGTAAAAAATAATTTTAAAAAATTTAAAATCACAGAAATTTCAGCGCAAAAGAAGCTTGAAGAATTTAGAAAAAAAAATCCTTCGTATAAGTTTCCTAGTTTCGATACTATCTCTGGATCTGGACCAAATAGTGCTATTATTCATTATAAAGCATCAGTTAAAACAAATCGTGTTTTAAAAAAGGAAGATTTATATTTAGTTGACTCTGGAGGCCAGTATTCTTTTGGGACTACAGATGTAACAAGAACAATTTCTCTTGGTAAACAATCAAATTTTATTAAAGAAGTTTATACTCGAGTGCTTAAAGGACACATTGCTGTATCAAATTTTGAAATAAAAAAAAATACTACTGGATCTAAAGTTGATAAAAATGCAAGGAAATATTTAAAAAAAATAAATCTTGATTATCCCCATGGTACTGGTCATGGTGTAGGATATTTTTTAAATGTTCATGAAGGACCATGTTCATTATCAAAAAACAACCAAATAAATTTAAAAGATGGCATGGTTATTTCGAATGAGCCTGGGTATTATAAAACTGGTAAATTTGGAATAAGAATTGAGAATCTTGTTTATATTAAAAAAAATAAATTTGAGGAATTAACCTTGGCTCCAATTGAGAAAAATTTGATTAATAGAAAAATTTTGAAACAATCTGAAATAAACTGGTTAAATGATTACCATTATAGAGTTAAAAAATCTTTATTCAAATTTATGAGTTTAAAAGAAAAAATTGAGCTTTCGAAAGCTTGCTCACCTATCTAACAAATCATACCAATTTTCTTCTGTCATTAAACTTACTTTGAGTTCTTTTGCCTTTTCTATCTTTTTTTTTGTTGGTTTTGAGTTTCCAATTATAAGATAGTTTAATTTTTTTGAGACTGAACCTAATATTTTAGCGCCATTTTCCTCCGCTAAAGATTTAGCTTCTGATCTACTCATTTTTTCAAATCCTCCTGTAAACATTACACTCTTATTTATAAGTTTTCCATTTTTGGTTATTTTTTTCATTTCCATAATATTAAGCTTTAAAATCAAAGATTGAACGATTTCTAAATTTTTTCTTATAGAAAAAAAATCATCTATAGATTTAATTTGAGTATCACCAATCCCGTTGAGATCTTCTAAATTCTTTAAAATTTCAGCTCTTTTTTTTTGATTAAATAATTCAGAAAACTTTTCAAGTTTTTTAAAAAAATTTCCCAAAATTTTTGCATTTTCTTGTCCTATGTGCCTTATGCCAATGGAATAAATAAATTTTTCTAAATAGATATCTTTTGATTTGTTTATTGCATTTTTGAGATTTTTGATTGAAAGGTCACCCCAGCCCTCTAGTTTTTCAATCTTTTTATAGTTTAGATCAAAAATATCTGCAGGTGTTTTTATTAATTTCAGTTGCCAAAAATTGTCTACTACTTTTTTACCAAGACCCTCTATATCAAACGCATCTTTTGATACAATATGTTTTAATTTCTCTTTAGCTATAAAGTCACAGTCATAACCTTTTAGACACCTTCTTACAGCATCCTTCTTTTTGGTAGACATGCTTATTTCTTTTTTTGTCTCTGATCCACAAAGGCATTTTTTTGGAAAAATATACTTTTTGCTGTCTTTCGTTCTTTTAGATTTATCAACAGATAATACTTGAGGAATAACATCGCCAGCTCTTTGAATAGTAATAAAATCTCCAATCCTAATATCTTTTCTACTAATTTCATCCTCATTGTGAAGCGTCGCATTAGAAACTACTACCCCTCCGACTGTTACAGGGTCAATCTTTGCAACTGGTGTGATTGCTCCTGTACGTCCTACTTGAATTATAATATTTCTAATCTTAGATGAGGCTTTAACAGATGAAAATTTGTACGCTATAGCCCATCTAGGTGAATTAGAAGTTGATCCTAATCTTTCTTGAAAATTAAAATTATTAACTTTGTATACCAGCCCATCTACATCGTAATCCAAAGCAGATCTTAAATTTTCCATTTTGGAATGATTTTCTTCGATCTCTTCAATTTTGCTAACTAATTTGCAGTGTGGGTTTACTGGAAAACCCCAAACTTTTAGTTTTTGCAGTAAATCAGCCTGGTTTATAAAAGTTTTAGGATTTATTTCTCCAATACCATACGCAAAAAACTTTAAGGGTATTTTGGCTGTCTCATTAGAATTTTTTTGTCTCAATGATCCTCCGGCAGCATTTCTAGGATTTGCAAACTTATCCCTTATTTTTTCAAAATCTTTTTTTCCTATATACACCTCGCCTCTCACCTCTAGAATTTTTGGGGCTTCAGGTATTTTTTTAGGAATATCTTTAATGGTTATTAGATTTTCTGTTATATTTTCTCCAAAAACCCCATCTCCTCTTGATAGTCCGTATATTAACTCTCCATTTTGATATCTTAAAGTTGCAGAAATTCCGTCGATTTTAGGTTCTGATGAAAGTTCGATTTCTGCTTTAAGATTTAAAAAATTTCCTATTTTTTTTTTAAAATCTATCATATCCTTTTTATCAAAAGCATTGCTTAGAGATAACATGGCTTTAGAATGTTTTACTTTTTCAAATTTTGTAGATGGCTTAAATCCAATCAAATTATTGATATCGTTAATTTTTTTTAAGAATGGGTGTTTATTAGATAATTCTATCAATTCTTGTTTTAAATTATCAAATTCAAAATCTGATGCTTTAGGCTTATCTTTCTCAAAATAAGCTTTGTTTAAGGAAAGAAGTTTTTTTGTTTTTTTTTTATATTCGATTTCTATTTTTTGTCTACTTTTCATCCAAAAATAATATTTTTTTAATTGTTCTTTTTACTAAACCATCATCTTTGTTTTTATCAATTTCGATAGGTTTGTAGTTTTTATTGAGCACCTTGTAAGATTTCTTATACCACTCACTTGAATTATAATTATAACCTAACAAAATAGCTGCTGCTTTAGCCTCATCATCTAAACCTATTTTGTAATATATCTCTACAAGTCGATGTAAAGCTTCTTCCACAAAAATAGTTTTATCATAATCTTTCACTATTATTTTTAGTCTATTTATTGCGGGTATCCATTTTTCATTTTTTATATAGTATCTAGCTACAAGTAATTCTTTTGCAGCAAGTTGATTGATAACTAGATCTAACTTAAATTTTAAATCAATAGCATAATCTGTATTAGGAAATTTTTCTAAATATTTTTCAATTTTCTTTTTTGAAATTAGAAGCGGTTGTATATCTTTATCTTCTTCTAAGATTTGTTCGTAATAACTTATGGCGATAAGATAATGCGCATAACTAACATAAGGACTAGCAGGATAAATTTTTATGAATCTCTCTAAATTAAGTACTGCCTCATCATAAAAATTAATATTATATAAACAATAACTTGACATTAATGCAGATTTCGATGCCCAGTCAATTTGAGGTAACATTCCCTCTGCCTCACTAAACTTTTTTGAAGCATAAAGATAATTTCCTTCTATCATCCCATCTAGTCCCTCTTGGTAAACTTTAATTGCCTCTTCGCTTGTATTTGGTGGGTTCGCCACCTGACTATCAGACCTAGGGCCGCCGCATGAAATAAGAATGAAAGTTAATAATAAGAAAATTAAATTTTTATGCATTGTGTTTATTAATAACAAAAAAAACACTTCGCGTAAAATATTCTTAAAATTTAAGCGTTTACAGCAAATCTTTTATTTAGGGGAATGATTTTTCGTATATTAGATGATAATGATTGGCTCTCAACTACATCAAAGTTTGTTTTATTAGAGAAGATTTTTCTCAGAAACTCAATTGTTAAAGCATGGCCGCCGTGAATACACTCTACTGATCCTATTACCCTAGCACCAGAGAGCATAAAATCACCAACAAGATCCAGTATCTTATGATTTACAAATTCTTTTTTTGATCTTAATCCGCCATTGTTTAAAACTTTGTTTCCTTGTACGACTATTGCATTATCTAGACTGCCACCTTTTGCTAATCCTATCGATTTGATCATTTCAATGTCCTCGTATAAACAAAAAGTCCTAGCATCTATAATTTCCTCCAAATTCTTATTCATAAAATTTATTTTATTTGTTTGGGATTTTATGAGAGGGTTTTTATCATAGTTAAGTGTAAACTTTGCATCAAATGCATGGTTTGAGGGTTTGATATTTATAAATTTTCCATCTTCTTTTTTTAATTCGATTTTATTTTTAATTCTAACAAATTTTCTTTTACCTTCTAATATCTTAAGTCCACAGTCTTTTATAATTTTGACAAATTCTTTTGCTGATCCGTCCATTATAGGAACTTCCGGTCCGTTAAGATTTACTAAAATATTATCAATTCCACATATATAAAATGCTGCCATTAAATGTTCAATTGTTGATACACTTGCTCCAGATTCGTTTTGAAGTTTCGTACATAATTTAGCAGATGAGACATTTTTAAAATTTGCATCTATTTCATTATTTTTTTCTAAATCTGTTCTTTTAAAAGTTATGCCTGAGTTTGAGTTGGCAGGAACTAATGTGACATTAACTTTTTCACCAGAATGCAGTCCAATTCCAGAGAAATTTGTTTCAGAGCCAATTGTTTTTTGGTTTTTATCCCACATAAGTATTTTATACAGAAATAAAAAATGGTATTGAAAACAACTAATGTTACCAAAGACTACAAATTAAATTGAAAAAAAACGTTCAAAAAATCCTGATATTACTGACTTTTTTCTTCTAGAAAAAGGAATGGCTTCGTTATGCCAACCTTTAAAAATTAACTCCGCAGCTCCAAAAAGTGATCCAAAATCGTCATTCAAAAATGAGTCTAAAACAATTTTATTTTGATCAATTTTTAAGGAATCGTTAAATAATTCATGTAAACTTTTCAATATAACTTTGTCTTCAAAAAAAAAGTTAATCTTGCTAATATTATTTTTACAGTAAATTAGGTTTTTATTTTGATTAAATGTGTAATCTATAATTTCTTTTACTCTGGCATCAATAATTTCCTTTATATGTTTGATAGTTATTTTTTTATAATCTGAATTAATAAAAAATTTTTGATCGATATATTGAGATTTATTGTTATTTAAGTTTTCAATAATCAATTCAATTTCATCTTTTGTTATTGAACAGAGTTGACTTATATCATCATAAATTAAATTAGTTCCAAATGGAAAAGTTTTGAAAAAAATTAAAGAAGTATTTTCGTATAATGAAATAGTACTTAATTCATTGCCAAAATTAATAACTACAGAGTTTTTTAAATCTTTATTATTATTTAATAAATTTATTCCTTCTGCAAATGGTTTGCTTATCACTCTATCTACTTTCAGGTCATTTTGCTTAAAAACTTCAATAATATTTTTTAAATTATTTTCTGGTATTGATATGAAAGTCATGTGCATGCTAAGGTGGTCACCAAATATATTTAAAGGTATTTTACTCTGATAAGATTTATCCAATATAAAGTTTGAATTTAAAATATGTAAAATTGAGTTATTTTTTTGATTATTAGAAATAGAGTTTCTTGATTCATTCAAAATATAATCTAAATCTCTTTTTTCAACTTTTGATCCATTCAATTTTTTAAAACCACTTAGATTTGTACAGAATAATTCTATTTGATTCAAAATTATGGATATTTTATCAAAAACTTTATCAACCTTGCGTTCGATATCATGTAAATCATTATTAATTATTTTTAATGATTGTTCGAAGTCTAATATTTTGCCTTTTTTTATTCCAGCGTTTTGAGATATTTTTTTAATTAAAAGTTTGTATTTATGATTTTCATCTATTTGAAAAACTCCATATTTAATTTTATTATTATCGATCTCAACAATTAGTTTTTCTTCCATAATTTTTATCAATTAATTATTAATTGATTCTCTATCCTAAAATCAAATATTTTATATTTTTTAAAATTTTCTTCTTTTGTAATTGATATAAATTTTTTAATTGAATTTTTCGTTCTTCCTTTATCACTTGGAAGTTTTATTAATCTATCACTTTTTAAAAAAATATTCCATCTTTCTGTTTCAAAGTATTTATAATATTCAACTTCATCTATATTAAAGTTTAAATCTAGAAGAAATTTGTAAAATGAAGGGAAATTTTCTTTTGCATCTTTGCCATAAACAATTGGTAAAAAACTAAATTTCTCTTCATATTTTTTTATAACTTTTCCTTCTTCTGTTAAAAGATATTTGTTTTTGGAGCCAATAATTATAGCTATAATTTTTTCTTCATTTATTCTAATTTTCATTTTATTTGGATATATTTTTTTTATTTCTACAGTATTTATAAAATCTATATTTGTTAAAAAAGATGCAATTTTATCTGGGTCTATAAAAAAAATATTTTTACCTTCGAATTGCTCTAATTTTAAATTTATCAAACTTTCGTCTACGTTTTCAGTATTATAAAGCTCAATTTTTTTTACTTTAAATATTTCTGCAAATCTAGTTTTATTAAAATCGAAATAAAAAGTCGTTAATAAAAGAAATAAAAATAACCATAAAAAAATATTCTTTTTTCTCATCTATTAAGACCGGCGTCGTTTACCATCCATTTAACTAACGTAGTAAATGATATTTTATTATATTCTGCAATTTCTGGCACTAAAGATAGACTAGTCATGCCTGGTTGTGTATTAACCTCTAATAAATAAAATTTACCTTCGTGAAATCTAAAATCACATCTTGTTATACCTTTGCAATTTAAAATTTTGTTAGCTTTTTTTGATATTTTTAATACCTCACTATATTTTTTCTTAGAGATATTTGCAGGCATAATGTGCTGGGTCTTAGATGACTTTTTATATTTTGCATGATAATCATAAAATTTTCTTTTAGGTTTTAACTCAATAGCGCCGATTGCTTTATTGCCTATATTGGCAACTTGTATTTCTTTTCCTGGTACATAATTTTCAAAAATTAGATCATCATATTTATTCTTTAGTTTATTAAAAGAATTATTCAAAGATTTATAATTTTTACAAATACTTACGCCTATACTTGATCCTTCATCATTAGGTTTAATTACAATTGGAAACTTTAATTTATTATTTTTAATTTTTTTTTTTATATTTTTTTTAGTAAAATTTATTTTATTAAGATAAAAGTATCTTGGAGTGCTTATTTTGTTTTTGATAAATAACTGTTTTGAAAAATCTTTATTCATTGCAAGCATTGAGGCTAAAGGTCCTGAGTGTGTGTATGGTAAGCCTATATGTTCAAAAAAACTTTGAATATTTCCATCTTCGCCTCCTTTGCCATGAAGTGCATTAAAAATTATATCTACATTTTTTTTTTTTAAATCAGAAATAGGAGAAAATTTTGGGTCAAACTTTACAACTTTATATTTTAACTTTTTAAGTGCTTTGATACAAGACAAGCCTGTCTCTAGACTTATCTCTCTCTCTTTTGACGCCCCACCCAAAACAACTAATATTCTTTTTTTTTTTGACAATTTTATTTCTTTCCAACAATTTTAATTTCTAAATCTAATTTGACACCTGTTTTAGAATAAACTTTGTTTTTAACACTCTCTATCAACATCTCAATATCTTTTGCAGTTGCATTTCCATCGTTCATAAAAAAATTACAATGTTGATCTGACAATTTTGCACCACCAAAGCTTAAATTGGTACAACCTGACTCCTTGATTAATTCCCAAGCTTTTCTACCATCTGGATTTTTAAATGTACTACCGCAAGTTTTAATTCTGCTTGGCTGTGTCTTTTTTTTTTGATCTATAAATTTACTTTGTATCTTTTGAATTTCATCTTTATGACCTTTGACTACTTTAAGTTTAGTATTTAAAATAATGACAGGCTCACCAAAGTCGCTTCCTCTATAAAAAAACTTTATTTCATTTTTTTTAAAATTTTTAAGTTTGCCATTTAATGTTAAAACTTCAACGGAAATAATTGATTTAGATATCTCATGTCCGTAACATCCACTATTCATTGCAACTGTACCACCAATACTTCCTGGTATGCATGACAAAAATTCAAGATCTTTAATAGAATTTTCTAAAGCAAAGTTTGCAACTTTTTTATCTAAACATGCCGCACCGACTTCTAAGTTTCCATCATTTAAAATTTTTATATTTCCAAATTCATTTCCTAGCTTAATAATAGTTCCATCAAATCCTCCATCTCTAAAAAGAGTATTTGAACCAGCTCCCAAGATATGTATTTTTTGACTAATGTTGTTTTTATTACTCAAAAAATTTACTAGGTCAGAAATATTTTTTGGTTTGAAAAATTTTTTAGCGGTACCTCCAAGGTTGAACCAATTATATTTTTTTAATTGTACATTATGATTAATTAAATCTGACATTTTAAATTTTCATCTCCCTTATCCATTTTGATATTGATCCAGCGCCCATACATAACACCAATTCGTTACTTATTAAATTTTTTTTAAAATAATTCTTTAATTCTATTTGATTTTCTACAGTGATTACCTGAACATTTGATTTTTTTGAAATATGTTTTGCGAAACTTAATTTGTTATAATTCTTGTCTATTTTCTCACCTGCAGGATAAACTGGACACAAAACAACTAAATTTGAATCTTTAAAAGACTTTGCAAATTCATTCTTAAGGAGTTTTAATCTAGAAAATCTGTGAGGTTGAAAAACAGAAATTATTTTTCTATTTTTATTTATTTTTTTCATGCTACTTATGACAGATTTGATCTCTGTTGGGTGATGAGCATAATCATCAAAAAACTCTCTTTTATTCTTTTCAAAGACTTTTGTTAGCCTTCTCTGGATACCACTGAAATTTTTTAGTGCATTTTTTATAATTTTAATATCTATACCAATATGAAGACAGAGTGCAATTGCCCCTGCTGAATTAAGAACATTATACAATCCCATAAGATTAAGTCTTATATTTTTAATAACTGTTTTTTTTAAACCCGGTATAGATATATTCAAATCAAATGTAGAGTAATTTTTTTTATATTCAGAATTAAATATTCTAAAATTTGCTTTTTTAGAGAATCCATAAGTAAAGAAATTTTTATTTTTAATTTTATGTATAATTTTTTTAATTTCTTTATCGTCTATGCATAAAAAGGATTTTCCGATTGTTGGTGTTTTGTTTAAAAATTTAACAAACGATTTTTTTAAATTTCTAAAATTTTTATAAAAATCAATATGTTCTTTGTCAATATTTGTTACAACAGAGTAATTAATAGGAAAATTTAAAAAACTTCCATCAGACTCGTCAGCTTCTAAAACCGCCCAATCACCTTTTCCAGATCTGGCTGAACTTTTGATGGAGTTTATTACGCCACCATTTATTATTGTTGGATCTAATTTTGCATCATATAATATTCTTGAAATTAATGATGTAGTTGTAGTTTTTCCATGTGATCCAGTAATTACAATATTTTTTTTGAGCGATACAACATGTGCAAGCATCTCAGATCTTTTCAAAATTTTTAATTTTTTATTTTTTGCAAATATTATTTCTGGATTGTTATTTCCAATAGCTGATGATCTAACTATTATAGTTGAATTTTTTACATTTTTTTTTTTATGTTTTATGAAAACTTTTATTCCATTTTTTCTACATCTATCTACATTTTTGCTATTGATTACATCACTTCCCTGAATGTTAAAACCCATCTCATTCATTACTTCGGCGAGACCACTCATACCAATCCCGCCAATCCCAACAAAGTGAATTCTCTCACTAAAATTTATTTTTAATTTATCCATTTATAGTTTCCTTTATAATTTTTTTAGCAAAATAAAGAGCCTCTTTATCGGAATGTTTGATCATTTTCTCCTTAAATAAAGGCAATATATTTTTGTTTTCTTGAACGCTTTTTAGCATGTCAAATAATTTTTCTAAAAGATATTTTTGCTCTAATAAAAAGCAGAAACCTTCATTTTGGAAATATTTAGCATTTTTTAATTGATGGTTATCCATTGAACTTGGTAGTGGAATTGCAATAAATGGAATATTTAAATTAACTAATTCAGATAAAGAAGATGCGCCACACCTTGTAATCGCTAAATCACTTTTTTTATAATAGGTCGATATATCGTCTGTATAGCTAAACAATTCAAAATTTATGTTTAATTTTTTATATATATCACTTATTTTACTTTTCTGCACTTCCATGCATTGTTGGTATATATTAAATTTGATGCCATAATCATGGCATTTTTTTATTATTTCAGGAATTTCTTCACCAAAAACTTTTGCAGATTGACTACCTCCCATAATTAAAATTGATAAATTATTTTGATTGATTTGAGTAATATTTCTTTTTAAATTAAAAATTTTGTTTCTTAATAAGAATCCAGTAAAAGAAACTTTAGAATTATATTTTTTTTTAATACCTGTGATACTATTGGTAGAAACTAAAATTTTCTTCACAAATGGTAGAAGAAATTTATTTGCCCTTCCAATTACGAGATTATTTTCATAAATTATTATTGGAATTTTTAAAAAGTAACCTGCTAAACAAACTGAAAAAGAGGCATAGCCTCCCATGCCTACTATTAATTTAGGTTTCGATCTATTTAATAATATAATCGAAGAAATTGTTGATAAAAAAACTTTTATAACTCCCACAAAAATATAAATTATGTTTTTGCTAAAAACTCTGCTCGATATTATTTTTCTGATTTTCAAATTTTTATAATCATCTAAATATTTTAAGCCTCTTTCATCCGTAAAAATTTCAATATTATAATAGTCGGTCAAAAAATTTCCTAAACTTATAGATGGAAATACATGCCCACCTGTTCCGCCAGTCGCAATAACAATTTTATTTTTACTGTTCATTTTTTTGAACTCCTAAAGAAGTATAATTTAAAATAACTCCAGCAATTATACCGCTTGAAATCAATGAAGATCCTCCATAACTTAAAAATGGTAACGTCATACCTGTTGTAGGTAATAAATTTGCATTAACTCCAATATGAATAAAAGTTTGAAAAATTATTAGAGATAATAAGCCGCTTAAAGATAGTTTATAAAAATTATTGTTAGAAGTAATTATAATTTTTGTTAAACGTAATGCTATAAAAAGAAAAATACATATTATTAAAATAGAAATTATAGATCCAAATTCTTCACTTATCACCGCAATAATATAATCTGTATGTGCTTCAGGAACAGAATCTTTTAGGATCCCCTCTCCCATACCTTGGCCTTTAAGTCCACCAAGTCTAATTGCATCAATTGCTTTTTGTGATTGAAAACCATCAACTTTTGATGGGTCAATAAAAGATGAAATTCTACCCAGAATATAATTAAATTTATCTGGCGAA
>MDTB01058224.1_pt1 | contig 13573 bp, 12 predicted proteins | sample 811161 | NCBI WGS metagenome assembly MDTB01 (sample SAMN05326650, study PRJNA326480) | marine metagenome | isolation source: seawater | place: Mediterranean Sea | collected 2009
TAGTATTATGAGAAGTATAATCTTCAAGATTTGAAAGTTTTTCATCTCCTTGATTAGAATATTTATTGTAATTTAAATCTCTATTGTCTGCAGGAACTCTATAGAATCCTCCTTCATCTTGAGCTCGAAGCATCTCTTCTCTGGAAATTAAAGATTCATATAGCTTTTCCCCATGCCTAGTTCCAATAATACTAATACTATTATCTTTTAAAAAAATATCTTTTAGACTTTCTGCTAACTCACCTATTGTGCAGCTAGGGGCCTTCTGAACAAAAATATCGCCTTGATTGCCGTTAAGGAATGCGTAAAGAACAAGATCAACTGATTCCTCTAAAGACATCATGAATCTTGTCATAGAAGAATCAGTAATGGTTATTTGTTGATCACTTAAGATTTGAGAAATAAATAAAGGAATTACTGAACCTCTTGAAGCCATTACATTGCCGTATCTAGTTGCGCAAAAAACTGTTTCTCCTTTTTGCTGTATTCTTGATTTGGCTACCATAATTTTTTCCATTAAGGCTTTCGTTATACCCATTGCATTTACTGGATAAACAGCCTTGTCAGTACTTAGAAGAACAACTTTATTAACTCCTGACAAAGATGCAGCATTCATAACATTTTCAGCACCCAAAGAATTTGTCTTCATAGCTTCAATTGGATAAAACTCGCAAGAAGGAACTTGTTTTAAGGCCGCTGCATGAAAAACAAAATCAACACCCTTCATAGAATCCGCAACACTTTGATAATCCCTGACATCTCCTAAATAAAATTTTAATTTATCATTAAGATAATTCATTCTCATATCTTCTTGCTTCTTTTCATCTCGGCTAAATATTCTTATCTCTTTAACTTCAGTCGAAAGAAGTCTTTCCAATACACTGTTTCCAAAAGAGCCTGTACCTCCAGTAATCATTATGACTTTGTTTTCAAACATAAATTTTCCTATCCTTGAAATGAATACATTGATTCAATCATTTCTTGTAAATCAGGCATATCATAGCCTGTTTTATCTATAAATTTAGTTGAATCAAGTGTGCGGTTAATTGCAAGGGAACCCTCTTTTTCAATTCTGATTATTTTTTTATATTTATCGGCTAATAGGCCTAAAAGTTCATATTTTGATATGCCTGAGTGCCCAATGTTATAGAGTCCTTTTAATTCTTTATTTGGAATAATAATATCTCTAATAATTTCTGAGAGTGTATTTACGGGCAATCCCGAAAAAATATAATTACTGTAACCCATACACTTATCACTTTGGTTTAAAAACCAATCAAGAAGACCATTGTCCCCTAACAAAGAATTACCGAAGAATGATGTTCTTATTGAAACAGCATTTCCAGTGATCACCTCACCATTTAATTTACACTCTCCTTCAAGATTTATAGGATCAGGTGTATCTAATTCTGTATAGTTTCCTTTGCTTCCAGAAAAAACACCATCTGTACTTATGTGTATATACCTAGAATTATCACCTTCACAATATTTTGCAATTTTATGGGGGAGCTCTGAATAGAATTCTTTATGTAATTTAGGATCCTGCTCTTTTAATTTATCAGGGCTTAATGATAGGCAGTTTATTACTACATCAGGATTGATTTCATGAAAAAGAGATTCCATTAAATCTGAATTCATTACATCCTCTAAGCCAACTAATTTACATTCTGGAAAATTGGCAAAATATTCAGATCTAGAAATATCTCTAGTGCTACCGAATACATCTATTTCTTGAGAAAGACTTAGAGTTTTCGACAAATTACTTCCTAAAATTCCAGTGGCCCCTAATACTAAGACCTTCATGTTAGTTTAATTAAGTCTAAATCTTTTAAGTTATCTTTCATCTTAAAACAGTATTTTTGAGTTAATAGACCATTATTTAAATAACTTTTTAATAAAACTTATCTTCCATGTTAAGTCTTTCTAAACCCAACCTATCAATATCTGGGTCATCATCAGGTCTGGCTAAGAAATGTGCCTTAAATCTTTCAGTTGCTTCTCCTTCTTTAAGAAGGCTAAAGGTAATCATTTTTCTAGAAGTCTTAGTACAGGGAACGCCATGATAAGACTTATCTGTATTGTAAAAAACTACCATTCTATTGTTGATAGGCTCTATTTCATGGATCATTTTGGTTACATCATCATTCCAAATTTCTAAACAGCCCTCATCTCTTTTTTTATCGTAACTGTCTCTAAAATAGAACAGAAAAGTTAATTCTTTTCTCATGCCGGTTTCAGCATGCTTTCTTGCATCACTGTGAACAAGCTGAAATCCGCCCGGTAATGTTTCTCTTAAACCAGCCCATCTCCAATTAGGATCAACTTTAAGATTTTTCATCCCGGTTATTTTTTCATACACCTTTAAGATTTCTTCACTGTTGAGACCCTCAATCAAAGTCCTAAAAAAATCTGGCATATTTTGCTTACCGCTCATGGCCAACATTTTTCTCTCAAGCATATTTTCCTTGTTACCTATTACACTAAAGCCGTCATTCCATCTGGAGTCAGATCGTTTAGGCCACTTATGAAGAACTTCTTTGGTGAAGTTTTCTTCAAAAATATCATCTACAACCCAAAACTTAAATGGATCTTCATAACTTTTAACAGAAAAATTGCGGTTAAATAATGTTTTCATGGTCTTGATAGCTCTAAAGTTTACTATTGAGTTCTTGTGTTTAAAAAAAAGCATTATATAACAAGTGGAATGATTGAAAAGATGAGATATGTCATTTAAGAATAAGAAAATACAATAATTTATAATGTTTTACTTCTAAATCTGGAAACCACTTAAACCTATTTTATTCTCATCAAATTCTATTAGTTTATAACCCCTAATTATTTTCCTAGCCTTCAATCGTAAAGGTAAAACTAGTATTATGTAAATAATTAGAGTTCCATGAATTAAAAGAAACAAAAGGATTGCTTAATAGATCTTATAAAATGAAAAAAAATTACTTATTTAATTTTTCTGTTTCATGGACAGGGGGAGGTCTAAAACGCCTTTATGCTTACTCTGAATGGTTTGATAAGCAAGGAGGGACAAATTTTATAGTGCATCCCACCTGCTCAAATTTCATTGACCTGTACCCTAATAACAAGTACTTCGTTGTCAAGCAATCAAGTTTCTCTAGACTTTTCAGGGATAGTTCTTATCTAAAAGAAATTCTTGGTGAGCTAAAGACTATTGATATGTATTATTCATACGGAATACCAATTTACTCAAGAGTTTGTAAAGTAAATTGGTTTCATTTAAGTAGTGTGACCCCTTTGCTCGCTCTTAATATGGACCTAAGTATCTTTAATAAAATTAAATATTCCATCCTGGGTATGAAGATTAAAAGAAACCTTAAGCATGCTGACCATATCTCAGCAGAATCTAATTTTTCTTTGGGGTTACTGAAAGATATAGATAAGAAGAAATTATTCTTATCAGTTCATGGCAGTGATGATGAATTAAAATATTTGAATCAAAATATTGATGATAGGAAAGAAAATATTGCTATTACTGTAGGTACCCATACATATAAAAGACTTGATTTAGTTTATTCTAAATTCCTCGAACTTAAAGAAAACAATAAAGACCTTAAATTGTTTATCATAGGAGAAAAGAATAATATACCGATGTATATACTGCAGGATAATCAGGTTGAAGCTACCGGCACGATTCCTAGAAAAAAGGTTATAGAGTTTTTAATTAGAGCAAGGTACTTCATAACAGCATCATCAGTGGAAAATTCTTACAACGCTGCTTCAGAAGGCATATTTCTTGCAACAGAATCTTTTATTTCAGATATTTCTCCTCATATGGAACTTGTTAAAGGGATGCCTTATAAGCATTCTCCCATAGAGAACTCAAATATTGCATTCCTTCAAATTAGTCGAACAGACCTGTCTTCATCTAATATTGCAACTTGGGATCAAGTTTTAGAAGATTTATTGAAACATGTTGATGCACTTTCGTGATAGTTTCTAGAAGATTAAATTTACTTTGGATGAGATAAGTCTTAAAAAATAAATATGCCCTTAACACCAAAAATTAGTATAGGTATGCCAATATATAATGGAGGGTTGACTTTAGATCAGACTCTGCCATTAATTCTAAATCAAGAATTTAAAGACTTTGAGCTCATTATTTCTGACGATTGCTCAACAGATAATACGCAAGAAATATGCGAGAAATATGCAAGCCTTGATCCGAGGATTAAGTATCACCGCCAAGAAAAAAATTTTGGAATGCCCGTAAAAAACTTCAGATTCGTTTTGAGCAAGGCACAAGGTGAATTTTTTATGTTTGCTTCTCATGACGATCCCTATAAACCAGAATTCATTACAGAAATGTTAAAAATCATGGATTTTGATCCTGAATGCTCGTTAGCTTTTTGTTGTTACAATATTAAAAATAAGAATGGTTCTGAAAAAATAGCTATCAGTCCAAGCTCTTCTTGCTCGAAATACGCTTCCATGAAATATATTTCAAGGATAATTGATCTTCAACCTGCTCTAGTATATGGCCTATTTAGAAAAAGGTTTATTGATGCCAAAGATATAAATTTGCATGACTTCTTTGAAGTTGATATCGGTATTAAAATGGCCTTAAAAGGCTCAATTAGGATCGCGAATTCGGAACTTTGGAATTGGAATATTGCAGGTTCAAGAGTTTCTCACTCTATCTATCCTATTGATTTCTATATAAGAGATTTATTGGGTTTACGCAGAAAAGAAATTGCTCAGGAGAATGATGCAGATCCCACAAAAAGATTTTCTGAAACCCAAATGGAAAATAGGAGAATGAATTATTTGCCATTTTACTTTAACCAAATTAAGCTTTTATCCTCAAACTTTTCTATTCCCAAGGTATTGTTTTTATCAATAATACTAAGCTACGTTGTTTTCCGCCTTATTTTTAAAATACTATTTAAGCCAAATGCGAATGACCTGCATTTTGATCACTAAAAAAGGATTCGCGCTTTGTCTGTTGTAATGTCCATTCTAAAAGTCTAATCGCATTCAGTGCTGCATAATTTAGAACAGAATGCAAAACGCTCTTTAAAATATTTACAAACCTTTTAATTATTAATCTTTCTGTACCAAGCAACGAAGTCTGCTATAGACTCTTCTATAGAACTTACATCTGCGTAACCAAGAGATTTTATTTTTTCAGATTTATATATTGTATAAATATTGTTATCCCATCTTCCTATAAGAGACAGGAGAATAAATAAGGCTCTTTTAGGAAGGTTTATCTTTGGTGGCCTGTATTTCAAAGCAGCAGTCCTTGCAATAATTCTTTCGACCTCTCTATAGGTATTATGTTGATCTTCATCACAAGAAATATTATATATTCCTTTATTTAAGGGACTTTTATAAAAGCTCATACTTTCTAAAGCCTTTATCACATTTTTAACAGGCACTAAGTGCATTCTCCTAGAACCAACAATTAATGATTTAAGATAGGGCATAAATTTCTTTTTACTAAGTAGAGATTCCGTGAGTATTTTTAGATTCTCTCCTCCTTCTCCAACTATTGCAGTAGGTCTAAGGATACCGATATCAACTCCCAAATCATTTGCTTTTATAGCCAGATGCTCAAGTTCCATTTTGGTTTTTTCATAGTCTGTAGTTGGTTTGCAAACAATATCTTCATCAAGAATAGTATCTTTAACATTTCCAGTTACAACGGCAGTAGAACAATGGATTAAACGCTTTACTTGGCTGTCAGAACAAGCTTTTACTATGTTTTGTAAAATATTTAAATTGTAAGTTCTTCCTTTATTTGACGCATAGATTAAGTTAATTACTATATCATCATCATTCAATATACTTGCTAAGGATTCAGATGAGGAAATATCCAAATCATACCAAGTTACGCCTTCATACTTTATCGACATATCATTCTTATTTCTTCTTACTGCCTTAATCGTGTATCCTGAACTTCTATAGAGCAGGAAGTTATGACCCAAGAAGCCAGAAGCTCCAAGCAGAACTATAGAACTCATTGCTCTTTTCCTTCAACACCCTCTTCTCTTTGTATTACCGTTAAGGTAGAAATAGCTAATCCTAAGAATATATAAGTTGCTGGTGATTTTAAAGCGAGAGATGCTGATAAGACCAACGCCATATAGGTGTAAAGCTTTAATCTTTCTTCTCTTCTAAATGATGAAGCTGCAAATTTGATCGGTATAAAAAAAGCTGATAGAAAAATTAAACTTCCAATAATTCCAGATTCATAAAGAAGTATGACCCCATAAGAGTTAGGGTTTCCATAAGCCATAAGCATGTCAACGTAAGAATAATTATTCAAAGAAGCAGACCCTGGTCCTGATCCAAAAAGAACTAATAGAAATTCACCATTCCTTATCATAGAGATAAAGTCATATAGTGGATAAATTTCACCTAATTGGATTTTTACAAAGTAGGGTAAATCAGCTTGTGATTCTAATATGAACCAAAGGTCAAAGAATGCATCATAATAGGCCACTAAGGTTTTAATTCTTGAGAAATATTCAGCTACTAAATCAACGTTATTACCTGCCCAGATAGCTAAAGAAAGGAAAGTTAAACTTGTTAGAAATATAGATAATAATTTCTTCCACTCTAACCTGACAAGGTATAAAGGTAAGATTAAAAGAACGAAAATAAACATTGCAAGAAGTAAAGTTATACTTGTTGTAAGAATGGCAGCTAATATTGTTAAGAAAAATAAATATATTTTTATTGGTCTCCTGAGAAGCAAAGCCTCTAAATAAAACACACCTAATCCAAAGAGCATATATACTCCTGCTTGCCTAGGCTCTCCTGCAAGACTATGAAACCTTTCGCCAACAGAAATTGCTTCATTGGCATGACGTGTGATTAGATCATAACCTGTTGCAATAATAAGAAAATAATCTATGTAACCAACTAATAAACAAAAAAGAAAAACTCTCCTAAAATTAACAAAGAAGTATTCTAAATTTTCTCTTGTATTTAGAAAGACAGTTGCGAGAAAAGTAAAAAAGAAAAAATAGAAAATAATTGTAGAAATACCTCTAAAAGCATTGGCTATTATTTTAGTATTTAATTCATTCTGATTGAAATCACCACTCTGATTAAAGGTTAAATCAATTTGATATCCTCCTAAAAGCGATCCAAATAAAGTTGAAATTAATAGGCTAAAAATAAAAAGATAAATAAATCCATACCCCAAAGAATTAAGGTCTGGCAGTTTGAGTCTAAAACTCTTACTAGTATTTAAAGGAAAAATAACAAAAAGAAGAAAGAAGAAAACAAATAATAATTCTAAGATCTTAGCGGGGGTTAAATTAAAACCAACACTCCTTGTAACAATAAAAAATAATAAAGGCTCAAAGATTATTGACCAGGAAAATAATTTCGAGAGGAAGAGAATCTGATTATTATTATTCATACTAAAGTCTAGGATCTAGTCTTTTTTTAAAATCCTCAATAGCTTTGTAGGCATTAAGATAGCCATAAATGCTCTTAATTTCTTTATTCCAAGTGACATTAATTTTAATTGAAGAAAAGCTGCCCTGTAATCTCTTTCAAGTGTATAAAAAATGATTTTCTGATAAATCAGAACTTCTTTAAGTTTAAAGAAAGATCCTCTATTTTTAATCTTTTCTTCCTTATTAGCTTTATTTATCCAATACTCTAGTTCACTTATATGCTTATCTCTTTCCTGTACGAGCGCATTATTTCCATGCTTTCTGCAAACAGCTAGTACTTTCTGGGATGTTCCAAGTTTCCACTCCATGGATAATCTAATAGTCATATCTAGGTCTCCCATGATATTAAAAAGGGGATCAAAACCATATTCTAGAGAATCATAAGCCTCCTTTCTAATCATAAGTGTTAGTAGGCCAATGAAATATGAAGCTAACAAATTATCTGTAACGAAGCCTGATGGTATGTCTTTTTTAAAGACTACCCATGATTTATTCTTAAGATCATGCTGTACTTCGTAATTACTACAAGCGAAACCTACACTAGAATCTTCAAATAAGGGAACCTGTTCCTCTAGTTTATTTTCTTTCCAGTAATCATCTACATCTAAGAACGCTAAGATTGATCCATTGGCTTTATTTATTGCCATATTTCTAGCTTCATAAAGAGGAGTGTGTTTTTCAGCGTGATAATAAAAAAGCCTAGGATCTTTAAAAGACATAAAGATATTCTTGCTGTTATCTTGAGACAAATTATCCCAAAAAATAATTTCCCAATTCGTATACGTTTGGTTAAGGGCACTTCTAATTGATTCTTCTAAGTATTTCTCTCCATTGAAGCAGTTCATAATAATGCTTACCTTGGGTAAAATTTTAGTCATAATGACCCTTGTAGGACTCTATTGTTAGCTTTAAGCCCTGCGAAAGATTAATTTTAGGTTGCCAATTGAGTAACTCTTTTGCCTTAGAAATATCTGCATACAACTCTAAGCTTTCTCCAGCCCTAAATGGAATTTCACCAAACTTTGGACTTCCTCTTCCAACTAGGGAATGAATCTCTTCAATAACATCTCTAATTTTGCTGGCTTCTCCAGAGGCAATATTTAGAATTTCACCATCAACTTTTGAGCTACTCAGAGCTAAGAATATTGCATCTACAATATCTTCAATATAACAAAAATCTCTTAACTGAACTCCCGAGGAGCAAGGAAAACTTTTATTCTTTAAGCAGCCAAGAATAGTGTGAGGTATAAATCTCTTTTTATCTTGATTAGGCCCATAAACTAAAAATAATCTTAAAGTTGTAGAAGGGAAATTGTCTGAAATATTTAAAAAACGAAGTAAATGAGAAGATGAAACTTTTGCCAGTGAATACGGCGAAATCGGCTGCTCTCGAATATCTTCTTTTTGTGGTGCCAAAGAAGATCCATATTCGTCACTACTCCCTATATTAATAAATTTTTTAATTTTGCTAGTTTCTAAACAAGAAATTAGATTTAAGAGTCCTTGAAAGTGGGTATTAAAAACTTGTTCACCTCCCTTTAGAAAGCTTCTATGATCTACATAGCCTCCACAGTTAATAATATAGTCAAAATGTTTTTCTTTAATTTTGTTGTTAAGTGCCTTCTTGTCATTTAAATCTGCACTGAGATAAATAAGATTTTTATTTTCCTGTTTACCTAATGCAGCCTTCCTTAAACTTAAACTAGTAACCGACCACCCCAAAGACAATCCTCTTTCGACTAAATGAGATCCTATAAATCCCGATCCCCCAACTACAAGCAAACTCTTCTTATCCATAGCTACCAAGAGAAAGGAATAGAGGGATCATCGTAATTTTTTGTTGTAGTATTGTTGGGAGAATGAATCCCATTTGTACAATTTGCTATCAAAGAAGGTTCATTGCTAATACACTCAAATCCATACCAAAGGTTATTAGGGATCTTAATTAATTGATATGAATCTGGTCTTCCTACCTCTAAAATTTGAAGTTTTCCTTTTGAACTTGAATCTAATCTGTCATCAAAGACTACTAACCTAATTCTTCCTCTTGGGACTGCTAATAACTGCGTTAATTTTGAATTACATTTCCATGCTTTAATAATTCCCGGGTTAGTCTCAGAAAAATATAATTCACCAAAGTCTGAATAAAGATCTGAATCACATCTCAGCATATGCAAGACAGCACCCCTATCATCTTCAATTATTCTTAAAGAATTTATTTCAAGATCATGTATAAAAGAATTTATCAAAGTTTCTATGTCCAGATCCTATTTCTTTCTTTCGCAATAGATTCATAGGCATCAATTTGATTTTTTGTTGATATATGCATATCTTTATTATGAAGATAAAAATCAGAATACCAATCTGAAACATAATTTACAGTTTCTTCATATGTAAGATTTGGTTCCCATTTTAAGTAAAACAATGCTCTATCAATATTTAATTTCAGTAATCCGGCTTCTTCAAATTTAGAATCTAAATCCACAATTAAAGCGTCTTCTTGACTGTCAAAACCCCATCTTAAACTTAGATCTTTAATAAGATCTAAAACAGTTCTATTTTGCTCTGCCTTAGGACCAAAATTGAAGGCTAAGCCATTAAAATTACTACTCAAATTTAACATTTCACCTAAGCGCAGATAGCCACTTAATGGCTCTAAAACATGTTGCCAAGGTCTTGTAGCATTTGGAGATCTAATAGTAACCTTTTCTTTATTTGACCAAGATTTCATACAGTCAACCACTATTCTGTCTTTTGCCCAGTCCCCACCTCCTATTACATTACCTGCTCTTGCTATACCCAAATTAATCTTGGAATTACTTTCTATAAAAGAGTGAAAATAAGATTTAATTACCAGCTCAGCAGCTCCTTTTGACCCGCTATAAATATCTTTTCCCCCAAGGGCATCAGTTTCCTTATAACCCCACTCCCATTCAACATTATCATAAGCTTTATCACTAGTTATTAGAACTACATTGCACTCGTGATCAATCTCTCTAATGGCCTCAAGAATATTCACGGTGCCCACGGTATTAGTAAGAAATGTATCAAGGGGATTCTTATAAGAAGTAGACACAATAGCTTGAGCTGCCAAATGAAAAATAAAATCTGGCTTAGATTTGGATATAACATCCTTCAATGTTTGTAGATCTTGCACATCTGCATTCGTGTGAGAAATCCTGTCTTGAAGTTTTAAGAGTCTAAATAAGGAAGGATCTGTAGGGATTCCATTGGAATAACCTTCTACTCTGGCACCTAACGAAATAAGCCATTCTGATAACCAAGACCCTTTAAATCCTGTATTGCCTGTCACCAATACTGTTTTGCCTTCATATATATTAGAAAAAGACATACTAATCCTTAAGCCATGGCATATCACCTGATGAGCACATATTATCTAAAACAGTTTTTTCTCTGAGAGTATCCATGCATTGCCAAAACCCTTCATGTTGATAAGCCATTAGCTGACCATCTTTGGCTAAATTCTCCAAGCAATCCCTTTCTAAAATAGAGTCATCATTGTCTAAATAATCGAATACTTCAGGTTCAAAAATAAAATAACCTCCATTTATCCAACCTTCTCCTGCTTGAGGCTTTTCTTGAAACTCTTTAACAATATTATTATCAAGATTCATTCCACCAAATCTTGCTGTTGGTCTTACTGCAGTTACAGTTGCTATTTTTTTATGCGCTTTATGGAATTCTAGTAACTCCTTTATATTAACATCACATAATCCATCTCCATATGTAAGCATAAAAGTTGAGTCCATTGAATCTTTTAACCTTAATAATCTACCTCCCGTAAGGGTGTCTTTCCCTGTATCAATCAACGAAATATTCCAATCCTCACTAATATCAGTTAAGTATTTTAGCTTTCCTGTTTTTACGTTAAGAACAAGATCATTAGAACTTTCTTTATAATTGATAAAGAAATCCTTAATGACCTCTCCTTTGTAACCTAGAGCTAAGGTAAAATCACTGAAGTTATAACCCTGATAGATTTTCATTATGTGCCACAAGATAGGTTTTCCTCCAATTTCAACCATTGGTTTGGGTTTTAGTTGGGTTTCTTCCGACAATCTCGTACCCAAACCACCACATAAAATAATAACCTTCATTATTTTTATCTCTTCATTCTTCTTTTAATAGCTCTAATAAAACTAGGTACGATACCATTCAGGTGAGTGGAAAAACTAATTCCTTCTGCACACTTAGCCTGATATAGATCTGGGTGAACGCAGTCCATAAAAAATATATTAGAAATAGGAGAGAATCCTTGTTCAGAAAATAGACGGTGAGGTTCACTGCCTTCTTTAATATATAGAAAAATATTCTGTCTGTACCAAAATCCAACTTGAGAATCATCCCAAAATTTCTCTCTAAAGAAGTCAAAAGGTAAGAATCCTTTGTTTACAAATTTTTTTGCCCAATAAGAATGCTTTTGCTCGTTAATATGATTGGTGCCTCCTTGATTCTCATATGCAGAGCCAAATAAGACTAAATCTGAACTATTTGTTAAATAATCAACGAAATTATCTGACGAACTTTCTTCTAAATGTTCAGCAACTTCAAGTGACATGGCTAAATCAAATCTTTCTTCTGACAATTCTAATTCATTTAAATTAGTAGGGTTAAATGCTATTTCGGAATCTAACAAGTCTTCTTTTTTCATCCACTCTCCGTCCATACCTTTAAGCTCTTTTGAGCCGCAGTCTTTAAATGCCTTGAGCCATGCGCCAGTCCCACACCCGAGGTCTAGAACTGAATTAGGTTTATAAAAATACGTGAGGTACTTGGCGTATATCTCAGCAGATTCAAGAGACATATGATTAACTTTATGGTAAAAATTATGATCGTAAAATTCTTTGAGCTGCTTATGTCCTTTCATATTGGATAAATATAATTGATTAACTTGAGTATTATAGAGTTATTACCATAACAACTGCATCTTTAAATATATTTTTTCCATCTTGTCAGCTTCTTGTCATGAAAAAAGAAGTCACTTGCCACTCCTTCTTTAAGCACTTCAGGACTATTTATAAGAGCTTCATCTAATTCTTTTAAGGTTGATACAAAACTTGCAGCCTCAAGGCCTTTGAGTGGACTCAAATTTAGCTCCTTCCCATCAAGAATGACTATGACGCTTGACTGCATAATCAAAGCATCAATCTGAGCAGAGGTCATATTACTGCAAATACACTTACAAGAATTATGAAGAAGAGTTTCGATTTTATCATTACTAATTACTGCATTCTTGATTTCAAAATCCCTTAAGTCTATTGGAGAATTGACATGAGGTTTAACTATATAACGAAGATCTCTTTGATATTCTTTTTCATATAATTCTATAAACTTCATCATATTAATAGAGAAAGCTTCTGAATAATCCAATATTAAAAGTATAGCTTCTTCTTTATTCGCTTCTTTTTTTATGAGTTGGTTGTTAGTTATCTCTCTATATCTTAAGGCTTCAGAATCTAATGCTCGTTTCTCTGGAATCCCCGACTCTAAATAAAGTTCTTTTGCATAACTGCCATTAAGTAAAAAATAATCAGGAAGTGTGGTTAGATTTCTATCATAATTAATTAACTTAGCAGAATGATGAAAATGCCTCATATCCCAGAATCTTACAGTGGAATGAACTACGCCAAAAATATTTCCATTGTTATACTTTCTAAAAAAATATAATAATGCCTTTTCCCAGGGTTGATTTTCATATAAATAAAAACACTTGTCTTGACGAGGAAGCTTTGAAAATAGCTCTTCAAGACCGTAATAAACAAATAGATTATAAGCCAATCGGTAGCCAGTAAATGATTGATAAATATTTTCCTTTAAAAGAGGCCAAAAATTAACAACTTCATCTTCTGTCATTATTAGTTTTTTTATACCTCTTAATTTAATGTAGGAAAAACTAAAGTATATCCACTGCTTGATCACTTTTAATACCAACTTATAGTAAAAGTTTGTTCCCATTAATGAATGAACAAAGTTTGTATCTTTATTAAAATTATTAATCAAGCTTTTGGCTTCGTGCCTTGAAGCAACGCCTCCTGAAGGTGAGAAAGTATGAATCCAGTTAGCTTTTTTCTTACTTTCAAGGATTAGTTCCGGCAAACCGTCCCATA
>MDTB01117681.1_pt1 | contig 13573 bp, 9 predicted proteins | sample 811161 | NCBI WGS metagenome assembly MDTB01 (sample SAMN05326650, study PRJNA326480) | marine metagenome | isolation source: seawater | place: Mediterranean Sea | collected 2009
CAGTTCGGCGACCGCCATGTCGACATCCTGCAGCGGGATATTGCCAAAGGCGACGAAGCGGTCGGGCATGTCGTCGACGATTTCGGCAAGCCCGTTATTCACGATCTCTGATGCTTTCATCGCGATATCATCTGGCAGCCAGTAATAGGCTTGGAACGGTGGCGGTATGATGGTCTGTAGATCGATACCCATCTTGTCCATATCGATTAGCCGGTGATCTACCGTCGTCAGATGCGGCATGCGGTCGACATTCTGCTGCATATTGATGTCGCGCGTTAGCTCACTAGCATAGAGAATGCCGGGCTCCATTTCGGGCTTAAAATAGGGCTGTGCGATCTCCGCCGCCTCGGGAATATGCACGTGGCAGTGGATATCGATGGTGAAGGCATCGGGTTTTTTGGGTGTGCTGCCCGGCTCCGCGCGGGCAGAGGTGAAAACATAGGGCTGTGCGCCTGCCATTGTTAAGTTCCTTATGTATGTTGCGCCGCCTACTCACACTCCCTACCAGCCACCCATACGGATAATTCCATGGATCGCTGAGAGGAAAAGTGGGCAGGCACCGTTGGTTTAAGTCAAAGAGGCTATGCCGAGCTCGCCGGCAAGTGAGTTCAGGTTTTCGATCAGTGCTGCATGTAGCGGTACGCCGTTGGTTGTATAATCTTCAATATGCGCTGCCCGGCCGTCGCCCGGTACGCGCACGCCGTCGACACCTGCCATCGGAGTGGCGCCACGCATGGTTTCCGACACAGCATCGACCCGCCGGCCGAAATCCAGCGCATCGCCGAACCGGGCGGGGTCAACCACGATCATGAAATGGCCATTATTTACCGGCGTCTTCTGGTATTCGGCATCGCCCATGCTTCCGACATCGACCCCCATCTTGGCCCCTGAGAGTGTCGCTGCGAGCAGGCCAACGACCAGCGACAACGCATAGCCTTTATGGCCGCCGATGGGATTGAGGATTCCTTTATTGATTCGCGACGGGTCAGTGATTGGTTTGCCTTCAGGGTCAATCATCCAATCGGCGGGCATGGTTTCGCCACGTTGGGCGGCCGTGCGAACCTTGCCAAAGGATGACACCGTGGTCGCGATATCCATTACCACCGGTGATCCTTCCGCCGCTGGGATCGCCGCCGCGATCGGGTTGGTGCCGAGCATTAGGTCGGCACTGCCCCAGGGCGCCATGTGATTGGCGCTGCCATTGGTGCCGTATAGGGAGATCAGGTTTTTCTCCGCCGCCATCGCTACATAGGTTGCTGCTGCACCAGCATGGTTAGACCCGCGTACGCCGACCCAAGCGCAACCGGTCTCGAGTGCCTTGTTGATTGCGACGCGCATGGCATATTGCACCACCAAGTGACCCATCGCGTTATCTCCGTCGACCAAGGCGGTCGCCGGAGCCTCGCTGACGGTGGTAATTTCGGGGGTGATATTGATGCCGCCGGCTCGGATGCGCTTGACGTATTGGGTAAGTCGGAAGATGCCATGCGTCTCGAACCCGGCAAGGTCAGAATCGACCATCAGACGCGCGCAATCAGTGGCATCATTGCCCGGTAGGCTGAGGCTTCTCAGCGCTCGGGCGATAAAATCGCGTAGTTCTTGTGCCTGGAACCGCCGGGATACTGCTGGTGCGGTGGCGTCGGACATCGTATGCCTCCCCCATTAAGGGTTGTTGTCGAGTTATTATTCCCACCACCATACCGTGCCGCACGGCGCGCGTGCCAGCAGGTGATTCGGCACACATCCCGTTTCATTCGGCGATACGCGTGTTTAATCTTGTCTGCATGCGGACGTGATGGAACTGGAATACAAAAAAGACTTAAAAGCGGAAAACCGATCCGGCTATCCCCAGAATCCGTCGGTTTCACCTAAAAAAAGGTTCTAAACTGCTGGTGAACTTTCTCTAATCTTGTGCGCCGTAAAAAGCGGAACAATGTTCTGACTTTGGGGGATGAGAGATGGAAATCGGTAATATCGAGATTGGTAGCCAAAAGGCACAGCTTTTTTCAAAATACCTAAATCAGATTTTTGGTATATGCGTTTGTCGATGAAATCGGCAAGACTCTGCTAATCAACTTGTTTATTGGATTCGTCTTAGCAGCGATAATTTTTTTGGTTTTTTAGACAATGTATTGAAGTCTCAATTTCTGCTGTCTTTTCAAACATACAGAAGCAATGTAAAGATTACCTCGTTGGGGTCTGTGGCCGCTTGGTGGAATTGGTATACACAACAGACTTATACAATTTGAGTGCTCTAGCGGAAACGCTAGGAGTAGAACTGCTTAAATTCGAGGAAACCTTAACAGGTCATGCTGATGGCAATCTCGAACCAAGCACCGCTAGGTGAAGGCGTAGAGACTTAACAGGCAGCATCTTAGCCAATTTCGATTGGTATGATGAAGAGAAAGTCCAGACCACAAAGCCCCTTTGGGGTGGCGGCGAAAGTCGTAGATGGTAAGAAAATCTGTCCCTCGTATGAGGTTGCGAGTTCGAGTCTCGCAGCGGCCACCAACCCCAACCCTTCATTTCATAGTTGTTGGGCACAGGCTGAGATGGGTTGTTTTATATACTCTCCCTTGCATATCAGAAGGCATTTTGAAGACACGTGTCCGATAAGTAGCGGTCAATGTGTTCATGGCCGGTTTGGATATATTAGCGGACTACTAAAAACGTAGAAGATAACAATTATGGGCAATTTATCGTAAAAATATTTCTTCTAACTTTATGGTCGAAGAGTTATTGCCAATCGCATACATCGTGTGTTTACTGAGTTAAACGCTTCACATCACTCCAAAACATGCGCGCTGACTTTTCATTATATCCTTGTAAATTACCTCGCTTAACACAGTTCTTATAAACCCATTTCTGCAAGTTAATCATACCAACGTCTTTTTCTGAAATGCCTGTGAGACCGTCTCGCTTTTCCACATACATAAATACGTCTTGGTCATAATTTATCCTGCAAGTCGGAATGATATGGGGAGCATTAGCTTTTTCTAAGTTTGTGTATTTTGGACTTTCAAAATGGTGCGCCCCTTCGTAAATGAGCATCTCGACATTAGGCATATCGTTCTTTTCTTTCATTTCCTGACACGCGAATGCAGGTGTACTGTCATCTTGCAAACCATTCACTGTAAAAATATCAGCATTTTGTGACAAAGCAGGCACGACCTTAGCGGGGCAGGCAGCATTCAACATAAAGATGTGAGTAATTAATCCGAGGGATGGCATGGCATTAATAACAGGCAATAACTGAGAGGCCAGAATCGCCAGAGACCCAGTCGAACTTGCCAAAACAACTACCTTTTTTGGCTTTCTAAACTTCTCATCCGTGAATTCTAACGCCTTTGCCAGATCTTGTGCAATCATCGCAGATGTATATGAGCGAGTAAATTTCTTGGCAAACCTAGGCTTTGCACCATCTACAATAACGGTGCTAAATCCCATCAATTGCATTTGCTTGGCGTAGTAAAACTCATCTTCCATATCAGGGGTACTGGACGGAAGAATAACTGCCAAACCTCTCGATTGAATGGCCTCTGTCTGTTCGAAATTTAGAGAAATATCAATACTCTTGCCCATATCACCAGACAACATCGCAGCCATAGATATTGGGCTGTTGACATTAATTTTGAATTCGCCGTCCGAGGCGTTGGCCGTTACCGCAAAAATAAGCAATAATTTGATCGTCCAGAGAATTCTAAGTGACGGCATTTATATCTCCGCAATTGAAACTGACTATGTCTGCAAATCATAAGTCTAAAACTTAGCTCATCAAGCACTCCCGACACTTCCAAGAATCACAGCAATAGCCGGACAGAGTGTGGTGAATAACTTTTTCAAGTGAAAACCATAGAAGAAGCATCAAATAACTGAGAACCCATGTACATAGGCACACAATACAGCACAAAGGGCGGTCTGCGCGTTAGAAGGCGGAACACCAGCTTAAATGGCCCAATGGCAAGCCAAGGATGCTGATTATTTTGATCTCCAGATTGTGGAGCAATTAAGTGAACGATAAACTGGTCAGGGATTCACGGCGGTCAACTTGAACAAATTGAGCGGGTATAGATGAAAAGGTTTAATGGCACGAACGGTATAAACGAAATAAGTTCTGGATATGATGATGATTTAATGGTGAACAAGTTTTTGTGGAAGCCGTCAAACGTATAGTGGGAAACAAAAACCACTTAACGCACATAAGACTTAAAATCTGTCGGTCGTAAGACCATGCGGGTTCAAGGCCCGCCGTCCGCAACAGTTCCCCCTCGTCGCTTTCCTCGGTTTGTCAGGTCAGCGTAACACTACAGTGATCGAATAACTCCTTTGCTAGTCTCTGTCATTTAAAGTGCGGGCGCGTCGCCCACGTCGACAGATTGCAGGCGAACGATGTAACGCTCGATGGCGGTGAGCGCATTGATGTAGCGAGCGTTGTCGTTACCGGCGGCGTCCGTGCCAAGGTGTTGGCCGATAAGTTTCTGACACCCGGAGGCCTGATATTTCTGCTGACCGGTCTGCGGTTAATTCGTTTTTGCTGTTCGTAAAACAGACTAATCGTTACGCGGGGTGAGCAGCCCGGTCAAATCGTGTTTCAGCACTTTGCCGACCCCACTTTTGGGTAGTTCTTCGATGAAGAATATCTCTCGCGGCATCTTGTAGCGTGCGAGGTTCTCGCCGCACCATTTTAGCAGCTCGTTCGCATCCGCTAGATCGGCACGGGCGACGACGAAAGCGGCAATTTCTTCTCCGAACGTTTTTGATGGCCATGCGACGACGGCCGATTCGATGACGCTGTCATGCAGGCTGAGAACGTGTTCGATCTCCGCCGGGTAGATATTCACCCCGCCACGGATAATCATGTCCTTGGCGCGGCCTGCTAGATAGAGAAATCCCGCCGCATCGCGCCAGCCGAGATCGCCCGGGTAGTACCAGCCGTCCCTAAAGGCTTCTTTGCTAGCCTCCGCATCTTTGTAGTATCCGGTTGCGGTACCCGGATGTTTATAGCGAATGCGCCCGACTTCGCCCGGTGGCAGCGATGTATCGTCTTCGCCGGATATGTCGATTTGGGCGCCAAAGACTGGCTTGCCGACAGAGGACTCCGTTTCGGGCGGATCGTGCCAGAAAAGGGCGGTTGCTCCGCCGCCATCCGTCGAGCCATAGAAATTAAGGTAGTAGGGAGACACATTGGTCATCAACGCATTACGTTCCTCAGCATGCAGGATCGCGCCAGTCGAAAAAAGCATGTCGAGGCCCGGCATGAGCAGTTTTCCATCGTCTCGCCGTGGTAGCTCGAGAAGACGTCTCAAAAGGGTTGGTACCAAGAACATCTTGGTCGCCGCATGGGTTTCGCCGAAGTCAAGCAGGTCCGTCATCTCGTAGGGCGGCGGAAATAATAGGGCCGTACCGCCGGCATAAACCGAGCACATCGAATAGCCTCGACTGCCGCCGAAATAGAGCGGCGTTGCGCATAGATACCGGGTACGCTCAGAAAATCCAAGTGTGACAAAGTAGATCATAAAGCGCGAAAAGAACTGGTTGTGGGTAATTAGTGGCCCCTTAGGGATACCCGTTGTGCCCGATGAGAGCGCAAGCAAAAGCGGTGGGTCTCCATCGGCGATGTCTGTCGTCGCGGGGTCGGCGTTGGCGACGCTCTTGGCCCAGGTGTAGTCGTTGCGAACCGACACCCAATCTCCTGTAATCTCCGCGAAAGCGTCATCTGGTTCGGATAGAACCACGCGCGGTGCAAAGAATTCTGCGAGGCGTGATTTTTCTTCCACTGTCCAGCGCCAGTCCATCGGCAGCGCGGCGGAACCAATGCGGGCAAGGGCGAATAACGCGGCCAGGTGTTCCGGGGTGTCTTTCAGATTAACGCCGACAATGTCGTCACGGCCGACCCCTAGGGCGGACAGACGGGCTGCGCGCCTGCAAACCATGTCGCGGAATGCTGAGTGGCTGATAGTTTCCTGCGCAGTGATGACAGCCGGCGTGTTGGGGCGCCGTAATGCGTTCTGATCGAGAGCAGCTGCTAGGTTCATGAGGCCATGATAACGACTAGCGCGCGTTTGACCATGCTGATGGGCATCAATTTCAATGCTGCTTTATCGAGTTCTTTTGCGCAGGCAAAGCCGCCCATTTATCAACCGCCGAATCAACTGCCGTCGGCGCGGCATTCATGCAAATTAGCCCAAGGGCTGGCGCGACGATGCTAGGCTTACTGCTAATAAAGTGAGCGTTTAGTTGGGCGTTCGCTGTATCGCCCAGTTTCTCAATTTCTCGCGTCGACCGGCGTGCGTAATTTGTTTTCAAACCGGTTTGGTTACATCTATTCCGTATGACGCTAAATACCCATCCAACCGCTCGTTCCATTCACCCATTGCCATCTGCGAGCCGAACCGGCAAAACGAAACGCTAAACTTTTATAACGCAGCCGAAGAGCATGACGGACCTGACAAAAAAATACGACGTACTTGTTATCGGCGGTGGCAACGCTGCCCTTTGTGCCGCTCTGAGTGCGCGGCTTGAAGGCGCATCGGTGCTGGTGCTTGAACGGGCCAAGGAATTTTACCGCGGCGGTAACACGCGACATACACGTAATATGCGCTGCGCCCACGACGCAGCAACCGACACGCTGACTGGGCCATACCCGGAAGACGAACTGTTCGACGATTTGCTGCGTGTCACAGAAGGTGAGACCGACGAAGACCTTGCTCGGCACATGATCCACGAATCTAAGGATATGCTGAACTGGATTGTGGAGCAGGGTGTGCGGTTCCAGCCCCCGCTCGGCGGTACGCTGGGATTGGGGCGTACGAACTCTTTCTTTCTCGGCGGGGGTCGGGCGATGCTTAATGCGCTCTACAACACGGCGACCCGTATCGGCGTCGACCTCCTGTATGAGGCCGAGGTCACGGACATGGACATTCAAGACGGGATGTTTGTTTCGGCGATTGCCAGTATAAACGGCAAGGACGAGGTCATCCGCGCCGGTGCGTTGGTCGCGGCGGCGGGCGGGTTCGAATCCAATATTGAATGGCTTAAGGAATACTGGGGCGAGGCGGCAAAGAATTTCTTGATCCGCGGCACGGCCAATAATAAGGGTTCTATCCTGAAAATTTTGCTCGATGCCAATGTGCAGGAAATCGGCGATCCCACCCAGTGCCACGCGGTCGCCATCGACGCGCGGGCGCCTAAATATGACGGCGGTATCATAACCCGGCTGGATTGCGTGGTGTTCGGTATAGTCGTGAACAAACATTCCGAGCGATTCTACGATGAGGGTGAGGATATCTGGCCCAAGCGCTATGCGATCTGGGGACGACTTGTCGCGCAACAGCCGGACCAAATAGCCTATATCGTGTTTGATCATTCGGTGTTGACCAAGTTCATGCCGTCGCTGTTTCCGCCGATCACGGCGGATACGGTGACAGAGCTTGCAGAAAAGCTGCAAATCCCAGCAGATACGCTCGAAAAAACCGTGGCGGGTTTCAATGCCTCAGTGGTCGATGGCGAATTCGATCATACTATCTTAGACGATTGTCATACAGAGGGGCTGAATCCGCCCAAGACTCATTGGGCGCAGCGACTGGAAACGCCGCCCTACTATGCCTACCCTGTGCGCCCCGGCATCACGTTTACTTATCTGGGCACGCGTGTAAATAAGCAGGCTCAGATGATCATGAAAGACGGGAAGCCCTCCGCGAACATGTTTGCAGCCGGTGAAATAATGTCGGGCAATGTACTCGGCAAGGGTTACGCCGCCGGCATCGGCATGACCATCGGCAGTGTCTTTGGTCGGATAGCGGGCAGGGAGGCCGCTCACAATGCCCGCAACTGACCAGAAAACCCAATTCGACCCACTGGCGAAACCGGAGAAGGCAGGGCTGACCGGTCCGGCTAGCAAAAGCGAAACCCTTACCGAGGCTGGCCGTCTAATGACGGTGTGCAATTCCTGCCGGTATTGCGAGGGATTGTGCGCCGTTTTCCCCGCGATGATCCTGCGCCGGGACTTTCCCGATGGTGATCTGAACTATCTCGCCAATCTGTGCCACGGCTGCGGTGCGTGTTTCTACGACTGCCAATTTTCTCCGCCGCATGAATTCGAAGTGAATGTGCCTAAGGTAATGGCTCGGGCGCGCTCCGAATCCTATCAGGCCTATGCCTGGCCGCGTGCCCTATCCGGCATGTTTGCGCGTAATGGTCTTCTGATCAGCATCATCACGGCGTTCAGCGTGGCGATCTTTATTTTAGGTTTTGCCGCCGTGAACGATCCCGCCGTGCTCTATGGCATTCATACCGGACCCGGTTCTTTCTACAAGCTGATGCCGCATAACTCTATGGCAGTTCTGTTTGGCACAGCCTTTGGGTACGCGATCTTTGCCTCCATCATGGGCGCGCGGATGTTCTGGCGCGATATAGGTGAGCCGGCAGCGACGCTCCGCGCACCGCAATCACTTTGGCAGGCCATGAAAGACGCTGGAAAACTGCGCTATCTGGATGGCGGCGGGGCGGATTGCACGTCGGATGAAAACGGCGTACCTGATCACCGGCGATTCTATCATCACTGCACGTTCTATGGGTTCATGCTGTGCTTCGCGGCAACATCGGTGGCGACGTTCTACCACTACCTGTTGGGTATGATCGCACCGTACCCTTGGTACGATGCTCCGGTGGTCTTAGGTACCATCGGCGGGATTGGTCTGCTGATTGGCCCGGTTGGGCTGCTAAAAGCGAAATGGAAACGAGACCCCGACATGCAGGACACAGAAAGGTTCGGCATGGATGTCGCTTTTCTGGCGATGTTGTTCCTGACCAGCCTGACAGGGCTGGCGCTTTTGTTCCTGCGCGATACCTCCGCGATGGGTATGTTGCTGGCGCTGCACCTTGGTGTGGTGTTCAGCCTGTTCATCACGATCCCCTATGGCAAATTCGTCCATGGCATATACCGCTTCATGGCGCTGGTGCGCTATGCACGTGAAAGTCACACCGCTGGTTGAATTACTACCTAAGGAGGATACCTATACCTAACATCACGGTATGACCCCGAGGGCATTTGCTGATATTTTCGGGGATGAAAGAAGTAACGGACGAAAGACAAACGATGCAGACGGCGATCCCGGCGATTTTTATGCGCGGCGGCACCTCACGCGGGCTGTATTTTAACAGGGCGGACCTGCCTCAAGACCAGACATTATGGGATGGAATCCTGCTGGCGGCGTTCGGTTCGCCCGACGCGCGTCAAGTAGATGGCGTCGGTGGTACGACATCGGTCACCAGCAAAACCTGCATTATTTCTCCGTCGGAGCGAGAGGACTGCGATGTCGACTATTTTTTTGCCCAAGTATCGGTCGATGATGCATCGGTAGATTATGGGCCGACCTGCGGCAACATGTTGGCAGGTATCGGACCCTATGCGATCGAAACCGGTCTGGTCCCGGCTGAGCACGGAGAGACGCGGGTGAGAATACATCAAGTAAATACTGGCGGTAAGGTCGAAGCCGTGATCCAGACTCCCGGTGGACATGTGGAATTCGAGGGCGATGTCTCGATTGACGGGGTACCGGGTACCGGTGCGCCCATCCTGCTTAACTTTAAGGATGCTATTGGCTCCTATACCAAAGGGCTGTTTCCGACAGGCAAACTGACGGAACAGATTGACGACATCGATGTCACGCTGGTCGATGCAGCTATGCCGGTGATGATCATGCGGGCCGTGGATATCGGTAAGACCGGCTACGAGTCCGCGGTTGATCTAAGCTCCGATGAGGCATTCTTTGCAAGGGTCGAATCGATGCGCTGTGAAGCTGGATTGCGCATGGGTCTGGGCAATGTATCCGGCAAAGTCGTGCCGAAGATCATCATTGCTGCCCCGCCGCGTGGCGACGGCAATATAACGTCCCGTTATTTCGTGCCCGACAAAACCCATGAGACCCACGCCATTACGGGGGGCATTGCACTTGCCTATGCCTGTCTGGCAGACGGGACCGTCGTCCACCCGCTGGCAAAGCCCGTTGAGGAGGGTACGCGCCCGGAATTTTCTATCGAACATCCGGCCGGAAAGCTTCACTTGTCGCTAACGTTGCAGGAAAATGGCAACGGTGCCGAAATTGAAGCTGCAGGAATTATCCGCACTGCCCGTATGATTATGCAGGGTGCAGTAATGATTCCTGAACGTATCCTGCCGCATGACAAGACAGCCGCCGCTAATCATTGTGATTAGGAAGGCGCTCAAATTGCTTCGTGCACCTAAAGCTTTGGCAAAACTAGCGTTAGTTGATATCGATAGGGCAGGCAAGCCTCGTCCGAAAAAACGGGCGCAGGCAGCTGCTAAGCTGCAAGAATCGAACCGGCGCGGCCCGAAAATGATCGAGGTCAAGAACCTGATATTCATGCGCCCGCGCTACTTTACCGGGATATGGCCGCTGTTCGATGTTTTTCGGTCTCTATGACTGGTTGACCGTCCGGCAGTTTTTGACTTTTAGGCTAGGTTCTTGCGGGGTCAAAAACGATCAGGGACGCACCGTTGTTGAGGTGGCAGTTTTCATTTGTTTCGCGGTGTCCGGTGCCGTCACAGTATTCCAGCAGCTGGTCTCGATCTTCCGGTTTCTTGCCGCATCGCGATAGACGTTGGGCGGATCGCGGCCCTCCGTAACATCGTCCATAGCGTTCAACAGCTTACGGCGGTATACGGCGATGCCAGCATCGACTTGGCCAAGGGTTTCGCTAGCATGGATCGGAACGGCGCGCTGGCCTTCCTGAGCTTCCATATCATCGGGTTTGCGTTGCTTGTCTGCATAGGATCGGTCGCGAAGCTGTCCCGGGCGAATGTCGGAAATCGTATCCGTCCCCGGGCGCCAGCCGTCGACTGATTTACCGTCTTCATCCGCCGGCCAGGCGCAGATACAGATTCCGTATACCGTTTCGTTATCGACCGGGACACACCAGATCACTTCAGTTGCCTTTTCACGCCAGACCGGCTTATTGCCTTTTTGGTGAATATTGGCAACCAGTACGATATTCGGCAGGATAACCTCTGAATGTCGGTCTAGCATGTTGCCGTTGGGCAGCTCCTTACTCAGGTCGTAACGCATGCCGAGGGGCGTCTCGCTGAACCCTATATTCGGCCAGCCGCCCTGCGTCAGCACGCTTTCGAACTGGTCGCCCGAGATCATTTCGTGCAGCACGATCAGGTGCCAGGGATCGAGTGCGTTTTCGACATGCTGCAGCCAGTTACAGTTCCGTACCCAGCCGAGAGAATGGTCGTCCCAGAGCTTCAGGCCCTTTAGCACAATATCGTCACGCTCTCGTGTATCTAGGATATCGAACATCGGGAACAGCGGCTGCTCTTCCGGCGGACCCATATATAGAAAAACCAGTCCGCCATATTCCATCACCGGGTAGGCTGGTTGCCAGACGTCCATTTTTTTTCGGAACGCATCGGTTTCGCACGGCATGTCGACGCACTTCCCCCCCGCATCATACATCCAACCGTGATAGCAGCAGCGTAAGCCATTTTTTTCAATACGGCCGTATTCAAGTGATGTGCCGCGATGCGAACAATGCAGATCAAGGCAGCCGACCTTGCCGGCGCCGGTGCGGAACAGTACTAAATCTTCGCACATGATGCGTACTTTATGAGGCAGTTCGCCTAGCTCGTCGGATGTGCAGGCTGGTTGCCAGTAGCGCCGCAGCAATTCGCCCATCGGCGTGCCGCGATCCACTTCGACAATGGAAACGTCATCTTTGGGGACGGATGTGTCGTAAGCCGATTTCATCTTTGTTCTCCTGATGACTCATTTCGATGATGATAAGATCATGAGAAGTTACCATGAAAGATCAACGCGATAATCGCGCCTAGTATCAGAGGCTTGCGGAATCTCCCCCGTCGACCCGCAGGTTACTGCCGTTAAGATAGGCGGCTGTATTGCCGCACAGATAGGCGATCGTTGAGCCAAATTCCTCGGGAGTGCCGAAAAGGCCAGCTGGCGTGCTTTCTTGTCGCCGGACCAGTTCCTGCTCTTCCGTTAGGCCTTTCTTCGCTCCAAGCTTTGCCGCGGTGAGACGAGTACGTTTGGTTAGCACGGCGGTCGGCGAGACGACATTTACAGTGACGCCGTCACGCACTACCTGATGTGAAAGCGTCTTGAAATAATGGGCCATCGCCGTCCGGTACATGCTGGAGATCACGTTTGTCGGCACCGGTTCGGCAACAGCCGCGGCGCCGACCATCAGGATGCGCCCCCATTTACGTTCCTGCATGCCCGGAACCACGCATTGGATGGCGCGGACCTGGCTTAAGATCATCGGGTTTATCTGAGTGGCGAGATCGCCCTGGCTTACCTCCATCGCCGTCCGCAGGGGCGGCCCGGCGTGGTTGGCAAATAGGATATCTATCGGACCGCCAAGCGCGGCTTGTGCGGCATCCACTAGCGTGTCCATATTGGCCGGATCGGATTGATCGCCCGGCAAACCGCATGTTGGCTGACCGGTCTTGTCCGCGATCCGTTTTGCTGAGTCTTCGGCGCGCGAGGGATTTGAACCGCTGATGCAGACCTTTACGCCCTCCTGCGCCAACGCTAACCCTGACGCATATCCGAGTCCCCCGCTCGACGCGAGCAGCAGTGCCCGCCTTCCGGTGATTTTGAGGTCCATATTCTATTTTCCTTATTGGTCCGGCGTTTCCCGAACATGAACAAATCCCGGTTGCTTTTCTTTGCCCAGTCTTCTCTTTGCCCAGTATTCGTCTGCCCGGATACCACTTATCCAGTTTTCTCCCGATTGATCCTTTCGTCAAAAAACGGGCGGGTGCAAATAGCGCCCGCCCGATGTAACGATCAAGTCGGCACCGTTTACTTTACCGGCGAGAACGGAGCTGCGAGGACGATCTTATTCGCCTGCGTCTGCAGCGTTTCCTTACGGCCCTTCGGCGGCCAAATACCTTTTGCGGCGGCCTCTGTGCGCACTTCGGCACGGTGTTCGAGGCTTTCATAGGCCCAGATATGAACGAACTTGTTCAGGTTGCCCGCGTCGGTGTGCATGGCCATGACCAGTTCGGACATTTCCAAGCGCTTCGGCAGGGCTTTTTCCCAATTCTTATAGACTTCGGGGATCAGCCCGGGAATGACTTGGTATTCGCGCCATTCGAAAATCGGCCCCTTGTCGCCCTTGGCGAAGACCGGCGTCATCGGCGACGGGGTAAAAAGTTCAGACTGCATGTTTTCCTGCAGATGGGCGACCTTAGGCGGCCAAGAATATTTCTTGTCCGAAACAGATTTCGCCCGCTTCTTGTCGCGTTCCACGCCATCCTTGTATGGCCATATGTGAATGACCTCGTTCAAGGGACCTATTTCGGTGTGGAAGAACGCGGCGATTTTTGACAGGCTCTTGCGTTTCTCATAGGCCTTTCCAAATGTATTGATGAATTCCGGCACGCCGCGTGGTTTGAGGCGGTAGGTTCTGACTTCGTATAACATGATGACTCCCTTCAGTTTCCAATTATGAGAAATTGGTAGAGGATTTTTTACGTTGCGGCCAGCCCCTCGAATTCCTGATCAGTCGGCGCGGTCAGTCATTTACA